>WNGE01000186.1_pt1 | contig 77656 bp, 80 predicted proteins | sample 5400651 | NCBI WGS metagenome assembly WNGE01 (sample SAMN13153370, study PRJNA577476) | soil metagenome | isolation source: 60 cm soil or saprolite under grassland replicate 2 | place: USA:California | collected 2016-06-15 | reverse complement strand
AAATCGGAGCCGAAGAGGTGGTTGACCGCGGCGAGGACCTCGGGGCGCGAGCGGTAGTTCAGCGTCAGCGGGAGCACCGAACCGGCCTCCTCTCGCCGCTCGCGGAAAACGTTCACATCGGCGTGTCGGAAGCCGTAGATCGACTGGAACTCGTCGCCGACGAAGAACAGCTCGCCCCCGGCGATCAGGTCGATTACATCGCACTGGAGGCGGTTCGTGTCCTGGAACTCGTCGACCATCACTGCGCGGAAGCGCCACGCCTCCTTCTGCCGAATCTCGTTGTGTTCGCGCAGGAGGTCGCGCGCGGTCAGCTGCAGGTCCTCGAAGTCGACGCCCGACTCGCGTTCCTTCGCGCCGGCATACGCCCGTGCGAAGCCCTCGAGCAGCTCCTGGAGCAGGTCGCGGTCACGGGTGGCCACCTCGTCGAGGGCCGCCTGCTCGACCGCCTTGCGGGCTGCCTCGTAGCTCGCGAACCGCTCCCGTTGGCCGCCTCGCGTGGCGAACTCCGAGAGGTCGAGGAGGTCCTCTGCCTGCCGGTCGCGCCCGAGCACCTCGAGCATCCGCGCGGCCTGGGCGCGCTGCTCCTCGTTGCCTTCCTCGTCGACGAGGCAGCGCGCTGCCTCGCGCAGCGCCTCGACGCGCTGGGCGATAGCCGGGCCCTCGCCGAGTCGGAGCTCGAGCGGCCGGCCGGCGGCCCGCAGCGTCTCGTAGACGCCGGTCAGCATCCGCCGCAGTCCGCCGGCGCCGTAGGTGGCGAGCAGGCGGAGGCGCCGCGGATCGTCGCCGGAGCAGAACTCGTCCAGCGCTTGCTCGAACGCCTCGCCGCGCAGCACCCGCGCCTGGCTGTCGTCGAGCACCCGGAAGCGGGGGTCGAGCCCGGCCGCGAACGGATACGTCTTCAGCAGCCGGTGGCAGAAGCCGTGAATCGTCGAGATCCAGGCGCCGTCAAGCTCGCGCGCGAGGTCATCGCGGCCGCGGTCGAGCAGCTCCCGCCGGATCCGCCCACGGAGCTCGCCCGCCGCGCGCTCCGTGTAGGTGATCACGAGCACGGAGCCGACATCGACGCCCTCGTCGCAGACGGCGTTCGCGAACCGCTCGACGAGGACGAGCGTCTTCCCCGTGCCCGCGCCGGCCGAGACAAAGACGTGGCCCCGCGCTTCGATTGCCGCGCGCTGTTGCGTGTTCGGTGTCCTAGGGCCCCTGGTATCCACAAATGTTTCTCGGCTGCTGGTCATCAGGCTCGTCTGATCCGGCACATCCGCCAGAGCTCGCACCAGGGCGGGCAATCGCCGCCCTTGGGGTCGTGTTGCACGTCGCCTGTTCGGATCCGCTCGACGAAGCCTCGCGCGAGCTCCTGTGCCCGGTCGACCTGACCCCAGAACGCCTCCTCGTCGAGGTAGTCCTTGCGCGAGAACCCCGGAACGCCGTCCTCCTTTGCCTCAGATCGCAGCAGCCCGCGGGCGTCGCGCTTGCCGGAGAGCGCCCGGTAGATCCCGCCGAGCGGCTCGACGCCGACGAGGTCGCGAAGCACGAGCATGTAGAGCGGGATCTGCAACTTCAGCTCGGACTCGATCTGCGCCGCCGAATGAGCGGTCTTGCCCGACTTGTAGTCCTGAACGATCCCGCGGGCACTGAACGGGTCGAGATCGATGCGGTCGATCTTTCCGGAGAGCGTGAAGGTGCCGAGATCGAGTCCTCGCTGGAGCTCCTGCGGCGAGCGCTCCGAGCCGAACGAAACCTCGAAGCGGCGCGGGACCAGCTGTAGCTCAGAGGCGGCCTCGTCCCGCAGGAACGCCTCCAGGTCGCGCAGCAGGCCCTGCTCGAGCTCACGCCGCTGCAGGTCGGTCAGCTCCATCCGAACCCCAGCCATCGCCTCGCCGAGACACTCGCGCATGAAGCCAAGCGCATCGTCGAGTTGGTCAGGCCCGAGCTTCTCGACGCCGAGCCGCTTGGGGACGCCCGCGAAGAACTTGTGCAGCGCGCTATGGGCGACCTGGCCGCGCAGGCGGGGATCGACGACCTGGTCGATCGTGCGCGGGCCGATCAGCCGGTCGACGAACCAGATCGAAGAGCAATCGGCAAACGTCTCCAGCTCGGTGACGCCGAAGTTCGACTTCTTGCGTAATTCCTCCAGCACGAGCGGATGCGTGAGGCGGGTCGGCCGTTCGAAGGCCCGCAGCGCACGGTCGAGCTGGCGTTCCCAGCCGTTCGCCTGGGCCAGAGCGTGCGCCGCCTCCTCGTCGACGGGGACGAGCGAGGCGAGCGCGCGCAGACGCTCCCGGTCGGTCGGAGCCTGCTCGACCGGCCAGGTGAGGGCGGAGAGCGGCCGTCGCGTCGTCGCTCGGCGCACGTCGTCCTCTGCAAAGAGGCCGCGCACCTCGTCCCAGAAGGGGCTCGGTTCGCGCGGCCCACCCTCGTCGTTCGCCGCCTCGCGGACGAGATAGAGCCGCCGTGTGGCCCGCGTGCAGGCGGTGTAGAAGAGATAGCGGTCGCGCTCAACCGGGTCCGGCCTCGCCAGCCGCGACCGGCGCAGGCGCGAGTCGAGCTCGCGCGCCGTTTCCTCGTCGAGGAACGGCGAGCCCTCGCCGCGGCGCGGCAGCGTGCCCTCTTCGAGGCCGAGCACGAAGACGATCGCGTAGCGTCGCGTGCGGGCGCGCAGGAGGTCGACGACGTCGACCCGCCCCGCCTCTCCAGCACCGGCAGCGCGGACCTGGGCGCGTTCCAGCGAGGCCACTATCTCGTCAGGAGTCAGCGACCCGCCGAGCGCGAGCCAGCCCTCGAGCTCGCCGACCAACCGGTTGACGGCCTCGAACGCCCGCAGATCCTGGCGCGACTCCTCGCCGACCGGGGGCGACTCGAGTCCGTGGGCGGCGCGCAGCATGAAGCGAGCGAGGTCGAGCAGAGCGGCGAGCGGCGTCTGGGCCTTGCGGAGGAGCTCGAGCGGCGGCAGCGGGTGGCCGTCGCGAAGCCGCATCGTTTCCTCCTCGGTGCGCTCACCGGTCTCGACCGCGCGGCCGCGGAGCCGCCCTTCGATCCAGTCGACGCTCGCTCGGGCGAGGCCCGAATAGGGCGAGCGGAGGAAACCGTACAGCTGACCGCGCCCGCCGCCCTGCCAGGCAAACCGGAGCAACGAGAGCAGGGCGCGCCCGAGCTCGGTCTGGTCGAACCGGATCTGCCCCTCGATCGTGTAGGCCACGCCGAGGGAGCCAAGCGCGGTCTCGAGCGGTGCCCGATACCGCTCGACACGCGGGCAGACGAGGGCAATCTCCTCCGGGCGCGTGTCCGCGCGGATCAACGCCAGCAGCTCCTCGGCGACGCGCTCGAGCGTCCCACGGCGGCCGGCGCCTTCGAAGAAGCGAAGCGCGCCGTCGATTTCCGGGGCTTCGGCGCTCGATGTCGCGGAGAACAGTCCTCGCTCCAAGTGCGCGAGCGCAGGTGGGCGCACATCGGGCCGAGGCGGCAGCTCTTCGATCCGCGGCCGCGCGAGCTCAGACAGGTCGGCCGCCGTACGCTCCAGCGAAGCGAAGGCGGGGCGGCCAGGCTCGTAGGGAAGCGAGACCGTCACGTCGGCCCGGCCGGCGAGCGCCTCGAGCAGCGCCCACTGCGCGCCGGTCAGGTCCTCGAAGCCGTAGGCGAAGACGGGCCGCCCCTCCCAGGCCGCCAGCTCGCCGGCAACCCGTTCCGCAGCCGCCCGGCGCTGGAGGTCGCGGTCCCAGAGGCCGAGCCGGTCGAGCTCGGCCCGGTACGAGCCGTAGAGCCCGGCGAGATCTCCCTCGAGCTCGGCCGGCTCGACGAGCCCCGACTCGAGCTCCCCCAGGGTCGACGACAGCGCGTCGGCGAAACCCGCGAAACGCGACGAGCGCGTCCACCCGTTCAGCCGCGCATGTGAAAGTGCCCTGCGGATGATCAGCGCCCGCTGCGCGTCGGTTGCGACGGGTCGATGCTCTCCCCTGTCCCTCGCGAGCCGACGAAAGAGGTCGTCGAAGGTGCCGATCTGACCCCCCAGCAACGCCCCGCAGGAGGCGAGCAGCTCGCGCTCGACCCGATCGACGTCCGACCGGTTCGGCACGATCAGGAAGGGCTCGCGTTCGACTACGTCCCGATAGCGCTCCAGCAGGAGTGCGACTTTGCCGGCGTTTGCAGGTCCGGCCAGCAGGGTCAGGGCCATCGGTCCATCCTAGTCCTGCCGTCAGACGGGATTTCTTACCGTTTTGTGCTTAGAGCGAGAGAGTCGATGAGTGCTCTACGCGGCGACAGACTTGGGCCGCCGTCCACGCCTCGCTGCCGCGTGACCGGGCATCCCGCCGGCGCAGTTGTCGCAGAGATCGGCCTGCTTCGAACCGCGACGCGCATCGGAATAGTTGATCCGCATCGACGCGCCTTTACCCTCGTCGATTTCGTTGCCACAGTTGTCACAGACGAGCACCGTCTTGCGAGCCATGATTCGTCCCTCCTTTTTCGATCGGGGAAGTGATGAGACGAGCCGAGATCCGAATGCGATTCTACGCAGCTTTACGAGCCCGGCGTATTCGCCACGAACGCAGCAAGCTGACAAGTGCTTGCTCCTCGGGATTCAGACCCGTCTCGCGCGCCCTGACGACGCGCAAATGGCGCGGCCGGAAATCATCGATCGTTCGCCCTTCCACATACTGCTCGACGACGGCGGGACTGACGTAGGAAGCGCGCGCAACCGCCGGCGTATTGCCGAGCCGCTCGCCGACGGTTCTCATCACTGCCGCGACCCCACGCCTGGCTTCCGTCGCGGTCTCGGCCGGGGGGCGCTCTGCAAACGCGACCGCCGCGACCAGCGTGCCGCCCCACGTTCGGAAGTCCTTGGCCGTGAATTCGTCGCCCATGAACTCGGCGATGTAGTCGTTCACCCTGCGCGCGGTGAGGTTGTAGATCTCGTCCCCCAGCCGGTACCGGAAGAGCCGAGAGCCGCGTGTGTCCAGGAGCTCACGCATCGCCTCGGCGAGCTCCGTGTCTACCACGGCCGTCCGCACCCAAATGCGGTGCTTGGCCCGAAAGCGAAAGGCGATCCGGCTGCCTCGGACCCTGACGTGGCTCTTGCGAAGTGTTGTGATTCCAAAGGTCTTGTGCGCCTTCGTGTAGCGGTCGTCACCGACCCGAAACCAGCCGAGATTGATCAAGCGCACGGCAACCGCACACGTCCATTCCAGAGCCATCGGCTCGAGCTCAATGTGTTTCGACATCGCCTCGCGAAATGCGGGCAGCGCGTCGGCGAAACGCACGAGCTTGTGGAACTTCGCCTCTTCCTGGGCGGCGCGGTAATCCTCGTGGTAGAGGTACTGGCGGCGACCGGCGGCATCGATACCTGTGGCCTGGAGCTTCGCGGTCGGCCTGGGCGAGATCCAGACCTCTTTCCAGGCCGGCGGAATCGCGAGCGCCTGGATGCGCTCGAGCTTCTCGGGGTCGGTGATTCGCCTGCCTCGCCCGTCGAGGTAGCGGAAATGCCGCCGCGAGCCGACCCGTGTCCACCCTCCTTTCCTCGCCACGCTGGCCCTGATGCCCTCGCGAGCGCGCCGTAATCCCGCCACTACACTCCGGCGCCATGGACGCGAAGCGAATCGTCGTGCTCGAAGGCGACGAGACCGGGCAGGAGCTGCTCGAGCAGTCGCTGCGAGTGCTCGCACCCGAGGTCATCGGTCTCGAGCTCGAGCTCCCGCGCTTTGACCTCTCGCTGGAGTCGCGGCGGGCGACGAGGAACGCGGTCGTCTACGACGCGGCCGCGGCCCTCCAGGAGGCCGGCCTCGGGCTGAAGGCGGCCACGATCACCCCCGAGGGAGCCGACGACGTCGGCTCGCCGAACCGGATCCTGCGTGAGGAGATCGGCGGCACCGTGATCGTTCGCACCGGCCGGCGGATTCCCGGGGTCGTCCCGCTCGGCGGCGTCCACGCCCCGATCTCGGTCGTCAGGATGGCGGTCGGCGGCGCCTACGGCGCGAAGGAATGGCGCGAGGGCGAAGGCGACGAGGAGGCGGCGTTCCGCACCGAGCGGATCGAGCGCGCCGTCTGCCGAGCGGTCGCCGAGTTCGGCTTCCAGCTGGCCGAGCGGACGGGGGCCAAGGTCTTCGGCGGGCCGAAGTACACCGTCAGCCCTGTCTATGAGGGGATGCTGAAGGAGGAGATGGACGCCGCCGCCGAGTGGCATCCGGCCGTTCCCTACGAGCCGCAGCTGATCGACGCGACCTTCGCGCTGCTGTTGTCGACGAGCGGCGATCCGCTCGTGATCCCGTCGCTGAACCGGGACGGGGACATCCTCTCCGACCTGGTGCTGCCTCTGTTCGGCTCGATCGCCGGCTCGGAGTCGCTGTTGATCGCGCTCGACGAGAAGCTGATGCCGCGAACGGTGATGGCCGAGGCCGCGCACGGGACAGCGCCCTCGCTCCGCGGCAAGGACGTCGCCAACCCGATGGCGATGATTCTCGCCGGCGCCGCGTTGCTCGGCTACGGCGACGAGGAGACCCAGCAGGCCGGTCGAGCGATCCGCGAGGCGTGCCTGGAAGCGGTCGCCGACGGCATCCGCACCGCCGACCTCGGCGGCTACGCCGGCACGAGCGAGTTCACCGACGAGGTGATCCGCCGCACCCGCCAGAAGCTCGAGGTCTGGTCAACGCTCTAGAGCGAGCTAGTAACAGACTGTTACTTAGTCGGGCGGCTGCAAACCTCGAGGCTGCCTCGGTTCAACCGCAAATATCCTTGTAACAGTCTGTTACTTGGCCTCGGCGACAGCACGACTGAACGCGTCGAGATGGCCCTGGCTGAAGAGGACGAAGCGGACGAGCTCGACCGGTGGGCGCTGCGCTTCCCGCGCGGCCGTTACTGCGACAGGCGCGGCCAGCTCGACCGGATAGCCGTAGACGCCCGTCGAGATCGCCGGGAACGCGATGCTCGTGCAACCGAGCTCAGCCGCCACCTCGAGGGCCCGGCGGTGGCACGACGCCAAAAGCTCCGCCTCGCCGGCCTCTCCCCCGCGCCAGACCGGGCCGACGGTGTGGATCACGTAGCGGGCGGACAGCCGGCCAGCCGTCGTCGCCTTGGCGTCGCCCGTGTCGCAGCCGCCCAGCCGCCGGCACTCGGCGACGATCTCCGGACCGCCCGCCCGGTGAATCGCACCGTCGACACCGCCGCCGCCCAGGAGGCTCGAGTTCGCCGCGTTGACGATCGCGTCCACTGCCTGGTCGGTGATATCGCCGCGGAGGGCCTCGATCACAGGGAAAACTTAGCCCTGGGCGGCGAGCAAGCGCGGCGGCGCCACGCGGCAGAGCTCAACGAAGACACCGGCCACCAGCGGATCGAACTGCGTTCCCGCGCAGCGGTCGATCTCGGCCAGTGCCTCGTCAACCGGCAGCGGCGGTCCGTAGGGCCGCGGCGAGGTCATCGCGTCGAAGGCATCCGCGACGGCGAGCACCCGGGCCTCAAGCGGGATCTCGTCACCGCGGCGTCCCAAGGGATAGCCGCCGCCGTTCCAGTGCTCGTGATGGAAGAGCACGTAGGGAATCACGAACCGAAAGTCGGGTTGCCGCGCGAGGATCCGCATCCCGGCCGCCGGATGGCGCCGGATCGCGGCGTACTCCCATTCGCTCAGCCGCTCGGCCTTGTCCCAGATCGTGTCGGCGATCGCAAGCTTGCCGACGTCGTGCAGGAGCGCCCCGATCCGCAGCCGGCGGATTCGCCCGGCGCCCCAGCCGAGCCGCAGCGCGATCGTCTCTGCGAGTCTGCTCACGCGCGAGCCGTGGCCCTCCATGTAGGGACGAGCATCGATCGCCTCGCAGAGCCCCGACAACATTGCCACGGCTCACACATTTCAACCTGCCGCCACCGAACCCTTCCAAGGCGTTCGCTTGCGACGCTGACCATAAGAGGCCGTGCCGACGTGCGCGGCACGACCGAGCCCGTCAGTCGACGCGGTACGCCATCAGCACCGCGTCGACGAGCCGGCCGCCGCGGCGGAAGTGGTCCCTCCGCAGGCCTTCGCGCTCGAAGCCGAACTGCTCGTATAACTTGATCGCCGGCTCGTTGTGCGGGAACACGTGCAGCTCGAGCTTCTCGATCTCGCTTTCCCGCGCCCATTCGACCGCCTGCTCGAGCAGCGATCTGCCGATCCCCTGGCGCCGGTGGCCGGCGGCGACCATCAAGCCCAGGTCGGCGACGTGATGGCTTGCAGGGTGCGAGTCGCGCGCGAGCGAGAGACGACCGACGATCCCGGCCTCATTCTCGGCGACGAATACCGCTGCGTGTGGCGAGCGCCGAACCGCGCGCAAATAACGGCGCTCGTCCCCGACGTTGCGCCAGTCACCTTCGGTGATCAGCCAGGCTTCAGGCTCCGAGCTGACCGCACGGCCGAGCTCGACGAGATCCGAAGCATCAGCGGGTGTGGCGCGCCTGATGACGTATCCCCTCAAACAACGACTCCGTGGCCACCGCGCCGTGGATCTCCGGCGGCGTCGAGACTGCCGTCCTCGAGCAGCTCGACCGCCGCGGCGCCGCCGAAGTAGAGGTTCCGCCGCCGCCAGCGCACGAGCTCGTAGCCCCAGTGCGCGAGTCTGTCGAGCTCGGCGGGATCGGCGCCGCCCTCGCAGTGCAGGTGCGGTTCCTCGAGATGCACGCGGGGCTGGGCAATCGCCTTGCCGACATCCATGCCGTGCACGGCGGCGTTCAACACGATCTGCAGGATCGCTCCGCGCAGGCGGACCGATCCGGCGCTTCCGACCACCAGGCGCGGCCGTCCCCCGTCGAGCACGACCGACGGCGCCATCATGCTCGTCAACCGCCGGCCGATCGCTCCGCTCTGGTTACGACGGCCCACCGGATTGAGGTCGTACTCGCCGAGCATGTTGTTGAGGTGGATGCCGGTGCCGGGCACGATCACGCCCGCGCCGGAGCCGTTCGAGGCGGTCATCGAAGCGGCGTTGCCTGCGGCGTCGACGGCCGAGATGTGGGTCGTCCCGGGAGCGCCCGCAGGCTCGGCGCGGCCCGCCTCGCGGCCCTCGATCCGGCCTGCCGCTGCATCGACGCCGGCGAAGAGCCGGTTCGCGAGGCCGCCGCGATAGAGGTCGCTCGTGAAGCTGCCCCCGCGGGCGCGGGTCTGCTCGCGCATCACCTCGGCCAGGCGGGCAATCGCCTCGGCGCTTCCAGGTGGGCCTCCGGGGCCGAGCCGCGAGAGCAGCTGGAGCGCGTAGGCGATCAGGATTCCTCCCGAGGAGGGCGGCGGATTCGAGACGAACTCGTAGCTGTCGAACGAGCTGCGGATCGGCCGCCGGGAGATCACGCGGTACTCGGCGAGATCCTCCTGCGTCAGGCTGCCACCTTCGGCGCGAACGTGGTCACTGACGCGACGGCCGAGCTCGCCGCCGTAGAAAGCGGCCCCGCCCTCGTCGGCAAGTAGCTCGAGCGTGGCGGCGAACTCGGGCATCACGAGCCGGTCGCCAGCGACGAGGCGTACCCCTTCGGGACCAAAGATCTCGCGGCCGGTCTCGGTACGCCGAAGGATCACGTCCAGGATCGCATGCAGGAAGGCCTGTGGCTTCGTCAGCACGTGGCCCTCGCGCGCGACGGCGATCGCGGGCTCCAGCAGGCGTCGCCAAGGAAGGGTCGCGTAGGCGCGGTGCGCCGCCTCGAGCCCGGCGATTGCCCCGGGAACGCCGACCGAGGCACCACCGATTCGGAAGATCTGCGACGTGCCGCGATCGAACTCGACGTCGACCGCCTCCATCTCCCCGGGCGGGCGCGCGAGGCCCTGGCCGGGGATCGCGATGAAGAAGTCGTGCAACCGGACTCGCCCCGTCGACGACTCGCGGACGAGCAGGAAACCGCCTCCGCCCGGACTCGTGAGCGTGCTCTCCGTGACCCAGGACATGCAGGCAGCGGCAATGCACGCGTCGACCGCGTTTCCGCCTTCGCGCAGCACCTCGGCGCCCGCCTCGGCGGTAAGCGTGTGCCCGGCCGCCACCGCGCCCCTCACCCCAGAAGCGTAACGGCCGCATCAGCCGGGGAAGCACGCCCCGGAGTCGACGTACAGTCGCCGGAAGCGCCGCCGCCGTCGTTATCGTGCGCGGAAGTGCACGCCCGCACCACTCCGCTTGCGCGCGAAGCTGTTCTCTGCGCAGCGGCCGCCGCGTTTCTGGCATCGCTGCTCGTCTGGCTCGGGCCGCCTGGCACCGACTTCGCAGCCCACGCCTACCAGCGCACCGCCTTCCTCCAGCACGGCTTCGCGCTCTGGAACAACTTCTGGTACGCGGGGCGGTACAGCTTCGTCACCTACAGCCTCATCTACTATCCGCTCGCGGCGCTGATCGGAATCAAGTTGCTCGCCGTCGCGACCGTGTCGATCGCCGCACTCGGGTTCGCCGTCGTCCTGGGACGCGAATGGGGACCGACGGCGCGCTGGTCGAGCTGGACCTTCGCTGTCGTCTGGGCGGGCGTTGTCCTCTCCGGCGCATTTCCTTTCGCACTCGGTGCCGCCTTGGCGCTGCTCGCGATCTGGGCTCTCCAGACCGGCTCGCGCTGGAAGTTCGGAGCGCTCGCGGCGCTGACCGCGGCCGCGAGCCCGCTCGCCTTCCTCCTGCTCGCCCTCGTCCTCGCCGGGATCGGGGTGGGGCGCTGGCGCGAGGGCAGAAAGCTGCTCGTGCCGGCGGCGATCATCGTTGTGATGGGAGGCACCGAGGCCGTTCTCTGGCGCCTCTTCGCCGACGGGGGCCGCTACCCGTTCTCGTGGGAGGAACTGCTGGCTGCCTGCGTGTTCTGCCTGCTCGGCGCCGCGCTGACGTGGCGCGTCGAGGGCGCTCGCCCGCTGCGGTGGCTGTTCGTCGTCTATCTCGGCGCCTGCCTGGCGGCCTTTGCGATTCCCTCGTCGCTCGGCGAGAACGTCGACCGGCTGCGCTACGTGGCCGTCCCTGTCGCGGTCCTCGCGTTGTCGCTGCGGCACTGGCGGCCGCTGCCGGTGGCCGTCGTCTCGCTCGGACTGGCCGCTTCCTGGAACCTCACCCCGCTCGCGTTCAGCTTCGTCAAGACGTATCAGGACCCCGCTTCGGCACAGTCCTACTGGCGTCCGGCGATCGACTACCTCCACCGACACCTGAGTCCGTCCTACCGCGTCGAGGCGGTCGACACGGCCGGCCACTGGGACGCCGTCTACCTGCCTCGCGCCGGCATTCCGCTGGCCCGAGGGTGGTTCCGCCAGAACGACTACCCGCAGAACCGCCTCCTCTACAGCGACGATGGGCTCGGCCGAAGAGCGTATCTGCGTTGGCTCCGTTCGCTCGGCGTCCGCTATGTCGTCCTCACCGATGCGCCGCCGGATTACAGCGCCCGCGACGAGGCCAAGCTGTTGAAGAGCGGCAAGTCGAGGCTGACGAAGGTGCTCAGCACGCCGCACGTGAGCATCTACGCGGTACCGTCCCCCCGCCCGTTGATCACCGGGCCTGCCCCCGCCAGCGTGGTCAGCTTGACTGAGACCCAGGTGACGGTGCGAGCGGCCGAGGCGGGCACGTACCGGCTCGCGATCCGCTACTCGCCGTACTGGATGGCCTCGACCGGCTGCCTCGATCCCGGGCAGGACTCGATGATCCGGCTGCGGATACCCACGGCGGGCACCGTGAAGCTGAGCATCCACGTAAACGCGCGGCGTGCGCTGGATGCCTTCGCAGGCCAGCGGCCTCAGACCTGTAGCAGCTAGCTAGGTTTGCAAGAAGCTGGGCGGCTCGAGTGAGTCGTCGGACAGCGGGCGCTCGCCGAAGACACGCTGCCGTGCGCCTTGGAAGCCGAAGCCTGTCGCAATCACCGTCACCCAGACCTGCCCGGTGAGACGCTCGTCGACGGTGGCGCCGAAGATGATGTTCGTGTCGTCCGTCGATGCCGAGCGGATCACCTCGGCCGCCTCGTTGACCTCGTAGAGCGAGAGGTCGTCGCCGCCGGCGATCGAAAGCAGGATGCCCTTGGCGCCCAGGATCTGCTGGTCGATCAGCGGTGAGCGGAGCGCCCGCTCGGCCGCCTCGCGCGCACGGTTCTCGCTCGTCGAGAAGCCGATTCCCATCAGAGCGGTTCCGGCCTCCTTCATGATCGTCCGCACATCGGCGAAGTCCAGATTGATCAGGCCAGGCAGGGTGATCAGGTCGCAGATTCCCTGGACGCCCTGGCGGAGCACGTCGTCCGCGATCCGGAAGGCGTCGAGCATCGAGGTCGACTTGTCGAGCACTTCGAGCAGCCGCTCGTTCGGGATCACGATCACGGTGTCGCAGTTGCGGCGGAGCTCCTCGACCCCCTGCTCGGCGGTACCCCGCCGGCGCGTGCCCTCGAATCGGAACGGCGTCGTCACGATCCCGACGGTCAGTGCACCGAGCTCGCGCGCGATCCGTGCCACGACGGGGGCCGCACCGGAGCCCGTGCCGCCGCCCTCGCCCGCGGTGACGAAGACCATGTCGGAGCCGCGGAGAGCGTTCTTGACCTGGTCGTAGGCCTCTTCGGCGGCGCTCCGTCCCAGATCGGGATCGGCGCCTGAGCCCAGGCCCTCGGTCAGCTCGCGGCCGATGTGGATCTTCACGGGCGCGTCGCACATCCGTAGCTGCTGAATGTCGGTGTTGACGGCGATGAACTCGACCTGCGCGAGCCCGGCATCGATCATCCGGTCGACTGCGTTCAGGCCGGCGCCGCCGACTCCGACCACCTTGATCACGGCCAGGTAGGCGGCGGTCTCGCCGCGAGGCACGCGGTGGAGCCTCGGGGCCTGCTCCGGTAGCGGCTGCAGCATCGGGGGCGGCTCGGGAACCGGCTCGAGGCGAACCGGCTCGGGCGCGCGCTCGGGCTCAGGCTCAGGCTCGAGCACGGGCTCGGGCACTGCCGCCACAGCAGCTTCCTCCTGCTCCAGCGCAAACTCCGGAACATGCTCGACCGTCTCCTCCTGCGGCTCGATCGCCTCGGGCGGCGGCGTGGCCTCAGGTTCGGCCTTCCCCGCCTGCTTCTGCGCAGCCTCGGTTGCGCGGAAGAGCTCCGCGAGCGGGCCTTCACGCATGCTCGCGCGGCGCCGCGCCATTGAGAACCTCCTTCGCCAGCTTGCGGTAGGCCTCGGCGGCGCTACCTGTGGGGTCGTACTTGAGCACCGAGCTGCCCTTGACGGGCGCCTCGGCGTAGCGGATCGTCTTGCGAATCTTCGTCCCGAAAACGAGATCGCCGAAGTTCTCCTCCAGGATCTCGACCGCCTCGCGCGAGTGCAGCGTGCGCTTGTCGTACATCGTCGGCAGGATCCCCTCGATCCCGACCTCGGGATTGAGGTTCTCGCGGATCATCGAGAGCGTGTTCTCGAGCTGGACGAGGCCGCGCAGCGAGAGGTACTCGCACTGCACCGGCACGATCACACCGTTGGAGGCCACCAGCGCGTTGATCGTCAAAAGGCCGAGCGACGGCGGCGTGTCGATCAGGACGTAGTTGTAATTGTCCTTCACGGGCGCGAGCGCTTTCTCGAGCGCCCGCTCGCGGCCGATCATGCTCGAGAGGGCAAGCTCGGCGCCCGCCAGATCGATCGAGGAAACGGCGAGGTCGACCTCCTGCTGATGGATCACTTCGGTGATCGGAACCCGGTGCACGAGCACGTCGAACATCGAGCGCTCGATCGAGTCCGGATTCAGGCCCTGGCTCATGGTCAGGTTGCCCTGCGGATCGAGGTCGACGAGGAGCACCTTCATTCCCTGCTCGGAGAAGGCGACGCCCAGATTCAGCGCCGTCGTCGTCTTGGCGACGCCGCCCTTTTGGTTGGCGAAGGCGATGACCCTCCCCAGAGTGGCTCCTTTCGAGATGTCGTCCCGGGTTCCCGGTCGCGGAAGCAGGCGTGCCAGCCCCATCAGACCCTTTCTTTCGTCTGATAGTAGCCGAACCCTTTATCGGGGAAAATGCAGCGGTTTTTTTGCTAATTCGGGTGCGGGAGGAAGCTATTCCTCCTCGCCATCCCAGTAGTCGAGCATTTCCGCTTTGATCATCACACCGACGCCGCGGAAGTAGGTCTTGTTCGAGCGCGGGTAGTAGACGATGTCGGCGCCGCGGTCGCGAGTGCCGTAGGCGAGCATCGTCAGCCCGCCCCCGCCGGCCCGGAAAGCGTGCGGAATCCGGGTTGCGGCAGGACGGGCGACGACGTGACCGCGTTGCAGAGAGTGCTCTTCGTCGCCGAGCAGAGCCGTTCCCGTGCCATCGAGGATCACGAAGATCTCCTCTTCGACGGAATGGCAGTGCGGCGGAGCGCTGAGCATGCCCGGATCGATCCGGTTGTAGTTGATCCCGGTGAGCATCGAGCCGGCAGCGATACCGAGGTCGCGGTTGTGGACGAGCACGTCGCCGCGGCCCCAGTCCTCCTCGTCGAGCTCGTCGATGTTGACGATCCGCTGCGGCCGGGGGCTCGGCTCCGGAAGCTCGGGATCGCCGAGCTCAAGCTCCTGCGTCCACTGGTGCGTCGCGATCATGTCCGCCCAGAGCATTCCGATGCGACCTGCCTTCAAGCGGGGGAAGAACGCGTACTCCGCCGTCGCGCGCGTGCCGAAGGCGAGATAGTCGATCCCCTCCGGGCCCGCGACGACCGAGTGCGCCTCGGCGCCCGCGAGGTGGACGAGGCAATCGCCGGCTCGAATCTCGTAGGTCGTCTCGCCGTCGGCGTCGTCCTGCCACGAGAGGCCTGAGCCGTCGAGCACGAAGAAGATCTCCTCCTCACTGCCCTCCATGTGCAGCGGCGTCGAGCGCGCGCCGGGATCCACTTGCACGCGCTTGACGCCGACCGTGACACTGCCCGCGGCCCTGCCGAGATCGGTCCAGTTGGATTGGAACGCGCCCTCGTCGGCCCGGAAGGGCTCGATGTCGTCCCAGTGCACCACGTGCTCGGCCACAAGCCGATTAGACCATGGGTGCGACCCCGGCGTCATGGGCGAGTCGGCACCGCTGGAGCGCGTCGGCAGCGAGTTCGGTTCCCTCCTGCTCGGTCCCGAGCCAGGCCTCGCCCTCGCGCAGCAGCTCGCGGACCTCGGCGAGCAACTGCTTCGGGCCCGCGCCCTCGCGCTCGAGGGCCTCGATCCGCTCCAACCGGTGCATGACGGCGCGCGCCTCGTCCACACCACGAACGTAGCGGTCGAATTCAGACCGGACCGTGCCCGGCCAGTGACGATTGTGAGCCGCTTTCAGGCGGCGGCCGTCAGGGAACGCCTCGGCCGGGCCCGCAGCCCGAGCAGCGACTCGTCGAGCGCGGCCACGAGTGCGGCGCGATCACCGTGGAGCAGCGTCTCGACGAGGGCGCGCCTGACTGCATCGACCGTCGACGGGTTCGCCGGCTCGCCGGCAACGAGCGCTCGCAGGCGTTCGAGCTGTTCGGCCCGTTCACGCGCGGTCTCGCCGAGCAAGAGAGCGGTTCGAACGGTCGCCGCCCAGAGGCCGTCCGCGCCGCCGAGCAACGCCACCAGCGCCTCGCGCAGCTGTTCCGAACGGAAGGGCTCGGTCGCGAAGAGCGAGAGCTCCCAGCGGTCGAGCGCCTCGGCGAGGTCGGGGTCTTCATCCGCGTTAGAGATCCGCTCGAGCAGATCGCCGGCGAGGTTGCCCCGGAAGGAGTCGAGCCGCGAGGGCTCACCCGGCGGCTGGGTCGCCGCGATCGGCAGCACCGGGCGGATGCCGTAGGGACGCCAGTCGAGCCGTTCGAAGAGGACCGGCCCGGCGGCGACGGCAGCCGCAGTAGCCAGCCTCAGCGCAGTGACCGCATCCGCGAGCTCCGCGGGCGCGTCCGGCGGGGCGGTCTCCGCGGCCTGCAGCGGGCGCTCGAGCTCGAGGACGCAGACGCGGTCGGGCTCGCGGCCGAAGGCGGGCGGCAGGAGGCGAGCGGCGTCCGGCCACGACGCGGCCAGCTCTCCGGCCGCCGCGATACGGACGCGGATCCCGCGGCCGAGCTCGATCTGGCTGCCGGCGCCGAGCCCGATCAGCGGCGCGACCGCCGCATATGCGCGCCGGCTGCCGAAGAGGGAGCGTTCGAGCTCGCCGTAGGCTCGATCAAAGGCCTCGTCGTTCCAGTCGAAGCCGCCACAGTGCTCCGCGACGTCGGTGATGAGCGGCAGCAGGACCGTCCGGATCAGGGCGCCGTTGTCGCTTCCCTCGCCGCCCGCATGCGCGCGCGCGAAGATTGCGGCCGCCGGCTCCCGCCGCAGCTCCTCGAGCGCGGTCAGGGCGTCAGGAAGCGCCGCCAGGCGACCGGCGCGCGCCTCGACGTAGCTGCCGACAAGCGGCCTGTACTCGTAGAGGGGACGCTTGCCGCCGTCGTGCTCCTCGAACGAGAACTGAAGCTCGGACCCCGCTTCGACCTCCTGGGAGAGCAGCGCAAAGCTCGCCAGCCCGAAGAGGCGCAGCGAGCGATAGAGGTGCGGAGCGCGTACGGCCACGCGTACCCCTACGCGGTTTTGGGTCCCTCCCCTGCCTGGCACCGCGGACACCAGTACGCGGTGCGGTTGTCGTCGCCTTGTCCGCGGGCTTCGATCGGTGTGCCGCAGCGGCGGCAGCCGCGGCCGGCGCGGTTGTAGACGACCCGGCGCTCGCGGCCGGTCTCGACCGAGGTGGTCATCAGCTCGTGCGCGGCCTGAAGAATGGCCCGAAGCTCCTCGTCGGAGGTGTCGGCGACGGCGCGCCACGGCGAGACGCGCGCCTCCCAGAGCGCCTCCGCCTTCCAGGCGTTGCCGATCCCGGCCACGAGCCCCTGGTCGAGCAGCGCGTCACCAACGGCGCGGCGCGGCTCGCGGCGGAAGTTCGCAATCATCGCGTCCAATGCCGGCGGCTGGGCGAGGATGTCCGGCCCGAGCCGCCGAATGGCGCGATCGTCGAGCTCGAGCACAGGCCCATTCCAGAGCACGGCCTCGCGCTCGGCGCCGCGCAGGATGAGCCACGGACGTCCGAACAGCTTCGAGCCTCTCGCGCGCACTTGCCACCGGCCCGACATGCGCAGATGGCTGCGCAGGACGACACCGTCCTCGAAGCGGAGGACGAGGTTCTTTCCGGCCGCCTCGACGCCGAGCAGCCTGCGACCGTCGAGGCGCTCGGCGAGCCGCTTGACCGCCGCCCGCGGGTGTGGCGTCTCGACCTCGACCCGCTCGCCGACGAGCTCCTGCAGCCGCCGGGCGGCCCGCGCCAGGGAATCGCCTTCGGGCACTCGTGTCAGGCTACCCGGGTGCCGACACAACAACGCTTCAGGGCCGCGGCGGCTGGCGCGGCCGCGGCGACGGTTTGGGCATTGCTCGAGCCGATCGATCAGCAGATTTTCCGTTGCGACTACTCGGACATCGCCGTGCTCGGCAAAGGAGTGACGCGCGGCCGGCACTGGCGTGCTGCGGGGTTCGCCCTGCACGCCCTCAACGGCGCGGCGTTCGGCTTGGCCTTCGACGCCGTCCGCCGCTGGATTCCGGTCGGTCCGCGGCGTGTCGCGCTCGGGATGGCGCTCGCCGAGCACGCCACCCTGTATCCGCTCTGCTACTTCGTCGACCGGCACCACCCGGCTCGCGGCGAGGAGGGTGTGCCGCTCCTTCTGACAAACGGTCGGGCCTTCGCGCAAGCGACCGCGCGCCACGCTGTCTTCGGCCTCGTGCTCGGTCAGCTCGTCAGGGCCGAAGAACGGCCCGGCGCGGCCCGGCGAGGAAGCCGGCCTCGACGAGCAGCGGCATCGCTTCGCTCTCTGTGACCGGTTCGCCGTCGAAGCGCTCGACAGCGAGGCGCTTCTTCGGCCCGCTGCTGCGAACGTGCTCGACCAGAGCGGCGAGCACGGGCCTGAGCCAGCTCTCTTCCGGGTCGCGCAGCGGGACCAGCGAGCGGCCGCCGCGTTCGACAAAGAGCGCGGGCTCACCGCCGAGGAGGACGACTTTCGCACCCGCAACCCGGGCTGCCCTCGCCCCCGCCCGTTTCGGCCACGGCAGGGCCGCGCCGTACGGCTGTGCGGGGTCGGCAGCGGCAAGCACGAGCGCGTCGGGCTCGTCGCCCTCGCGAGGACGCAACTCGCGGAGCCGCTCGACCGCGCCGCCGAGGGCGAACTGGGCGCCCCCGAGGCCCTCGACGAAGTAGCCGCGCCGGCAGAGACCGAGCGTCTCGAGCGCCTTCAGCTCGCCGTAGACCGAGCCGTAGCCGCCGGGAATTCCCTCTGCCCGGACGCCGTCGCGCGTGACGATGCCCTGCCGCTCGAGCAACAACTCCGCCAGCGCCCGCCGATCCGGACCGGTCCCGGGACCTGGTTCCGAGACAGGGCCAAAGAGGCGCTCCGTCCGCGACCAGCGCCCCTGCGTCGCGGTGATCTCGGTCGCTCGGCGCCGCGAGAACCGGCGCGGCCGACGCTGGGGCTTGGGCACGCCGTAGCGGCGACCCGCACGCAGCGGCTGCCAGGCGTCGTTCGTCACCTCGCCCGCCCAGACGAGATCCCAGAGGGCGGGCAGAGCCTGCTCGGTCTCGAGCCCGGTCTCCGCCAGCAGGTCGAACCAGAAAAGGGCGCTGCTCTCGAGCGCGGCGCGCAGCCGGTCGTGGAGCTCGCCCTCGGGACGGTCGGCCGCGGCCACCTGGCCGAGCACGGGCGCGTCCTCCCGGAAGTAGACGGCCACCCGGTCGAGGCCGGCCCCGACCCAGACGACCTCGCCGGAGGCGCAGAGCTGATCGAGCTGCTCGGGCCTGTAGTCCGGTACGCGTCGAGGGAGGACATCCGACTCCCAAAGAGAGACTGGAAGCGCGAGAGCCTGCAGAGGAACCAGCGCTTCCCGGAGCGAAGCGCGACGCCCCACCCCGTGCCAGCTCGGCAGGAAGCGTCCGAGCGCCGCCTGCTCCGCGGGCTCGACCTCCTTCCGCAGTGCCGCGAGCGAGGCACGGCGCAGCCGCCGCAGCACATCGGCGTCACACCATTCGCGCTCGGTCCCGCCCGGCCGCAGCTCGCCGCGGACGAGCAGCTCCTCGCGCTCGAGCTCGTGGAGGACTGCCTCCGCGTCGATCCCGAAGCGCTTCCTCGCCTCGGCGGTCGTGAACGGCCCGCGTCCCTTGGCGTAGCGCAGCACGAGTCCGCGGAGCGGCTGCTCGCCTCCTTCGAGATAGACATCGGGCAGGCCGGAAGGCGGCATGACACCGAGCGCATCGCGGTAGCGGCCGGCGTCCTCGGCAGCGATCAGGCGCTCCTCCCCGGTAATCCGCACCCGCAGCGCGCGCCGCTCGGCTTCGAGCACGGCAGCCTGCGCCTCGTCGAACTCGCCGATGCGGAGATCCCCCCGCAGCCGCAGCAGATCGTGCAGCTCGTCGGGATCCCGCGGGTCGCCGCGCAGCTGCGCCTCAACTTCCTCGACCGCGTCCGCGTCGAGCAGCTCGCGCAGCTCCTCCTGGCCCAGGAGCTCCCGCAGCAACTCACGGTCGAGCGACAGCGCCTGCGCCCGTCGCTCGGCCGGAGGCGTGTCGTCCTCGTACATGTAAGTGGCGACGTAGTCGAAGAGCAAAGAGGCCGAATAGGGCGACGCGGACGGCGTCTCGACGTCGACGAGGTCGAGCTGCCTCGTCCGCAGTCCCTGCAGCAACCGCTTCAGCGACGGCAAGTCGAAGACGTCCTGCAGGCACTCGCGGTAGGTCTCGAGGATGACCGGGAAAGCCGGGTACTTCCGCGCCACCTGCAGCAACGACTGGGCCTTCAGTCGTTGCTGCCAGAGCGGCGTCCGCTGGTCCGGTCGGCGGCGCGGGATCAGCAGCGACCGCGCGGCGTTCTCGCGGAAGCGTGCGCCAAAGAGCGCCGAGTCGCCGACTTCGTTGACGACCAGCTCCTCGATCTCCTCGGGATCGATCAGGACGAGGTCGCTCGGCGGCGCCGCGTCGGCGTCGGGCAAATGGATCGCGATCCCGTCGTCCGACCAGATCGCGTTGGCGTCGAGCCCGAGCGACTCGCGAATGCGGGCCGCGAGCGCCAGCGCCCAGGGCGCGTGCACCCGGGCGCCGAACGGCGTCAGGATGCAGAGCCGCCAATCGCCGATCTCGTCACGGAAGCGTTCCACTACCACGGTCCTGTCCGACGGAACCGTCCCCGTAGCGCCTTCCTGCTCGCGCAGGAAGGCTAGGAGGTTCTGGGCGGCGCGCTCGTCGAGGGAGTGCTCGCCTTGGAGGCGCTCTAGCGCTTTCGGTTCCGAAAGCGCGAGTACCGCGCGCGTGACCGCCCCCACGGCCTCGCCGAGCTCGTAGGGCCGACCCACGCCTTCGCCGCGCCAGAACGGCACCGCGCCGGGCACGCCGGGCGCGGGCGAGACGAGCACTCGGTCGCGCGTGATCTCCTCGATCCGCCAGGTCGAGGCGCCGAGCAGGAACGTCTGGCCGGCGCGCGCCTCGTAGACCATCTCCTCGTCGAGCTCTCCGACCCGGCCGCCGCCGTCCACCAGGTGGACGCCGAAGAGGCCGCGGTCGGGAATCGTGCCCGCGTTCGTGACTGCGAGCCGTCGTGCGCCCTGGCGTCCGCGGACGACGCCGTCCGTGCGGTCCCAGACGATCCGCGGCCGGAGCTCTGCGAACTCATCCGGGGGGTAACGCCCCGCGAGCATGTCGAGCACGTTCTCGAGCTGGATACGCGAGAGCTCGGCGAAGGGATAGGCCCGGCGGACGAGCTGATGAAGCTCGCCGACCTCGATCTCCTCGTCGGCACAGATCGCGACGATCTGCTGCGCGAGCACGTCGAGCGGATTGAGGGGAATCACGGTCTCTTCGATCGCGCCCTCGCGCATCTGTTTGGCGACCACAGCCGCCTCGAGTAAGTCGGCGCGGAACTTGGGGAAGATGCGGCCCTTCGAGACGGCGCCGAGCTCGTGGCCGGCGCGGCCGATCCGCTGCAGCCCGCGCGCGACCGACTTCGGGCTCTCGACCTGGATCACGAGGTCGACGGCGCCCATGTCGATCCCGAGCTCGAGCGACGACGTGGCGACCAGGCACGGGATCTCGCCCTTCTTCAGCAACTCCTCGACCTCGAGCCGCTGCTCGCGTGCGACCGACCCGTGATGAGCGCGCGCGATCTCGCGCGGCTCGTCTAAGCCTTCGTTCGCCAGTTCGTTGAGCCGCAGGGCCAGCCGCTCCGCGAGCCGGCGATTGTTGACGAAGACGATCGTCGAGCGGTGCTCGGAGACCAGCTTCAGGATCTCGGGGTAGATCGAGGGCCAGACCGAGTTGTAGGAGCCTTCCTCCGGAACGGTCATGTCATCCAGCGGCACGACGATCTCGAGGTCGAGCTCCTTCGCGCGCCCGGCGTCGACGAGCTGGATCTCGGAGCCGCCCGAGACGAAGCGGCCGATCTCCTCCAGCGGACGCTGGGTCGCCGACAACCCGATCCGTTGAACAGGTTCGGCCACCAGCCGTTGCAGGCGTTCGACCGACAAAGCGAGATGAGCTCCGCGCTTCGTGCCTGCGACGGCGTGCACCTCGTCAAGGATTAGCGTCTCGACACCGCGAAGGATCTCCCGCGCCTGCGAGGTCAGCATCAGGAAGAGCGACTCGGGCGTCGTGATCAGGATGTCGGGGGGATGCCGCAGCATCCGCTGGCGCTCCTTCTGCGGCGTGTCGCCGGTGCGCACGGCGACGGTCAACTCGGAACGCAGCCCCGCGAGCGGGCCGCGCAGGTTGCGCTCGATGTCATAGTTGAGCGCCTTCAGAGGTGAGACGTAGAGCAGCCGAAGCCCCTGGCCGGGCTCGGGAGTCAGCTTGTCGATCCCGTAGAGGAAGGCGGCGAGCGTCTTTCCGGAGCCCGTCGGCGCCTGGATCAGCGTGTGCTTGCCGGTCGCAATCGCCGGCCATCCGAGCGCCTGCGCGGGCGTCGGTTCGGTGAAGGTTCGCTCGAACCAGGCGCGCGTTTCAGGGCTGAAAGGCGCGAGCGGCTCCACGCGATCAGCCTAGCCTCGAGCTACTTCCCGCCGTAGACGAAATACACGGTGAACGCGATCGCGAGCACGATCACGACGGCCACGGCGGCGACGAGGCCGACTCCCGTGAGCACGATCAACGGCGTCCTGGGGCTGCTCCCCTCCTCAGCCTCCTTCTCGAGCTCCTTCGCTTTTTCGATCGGATGCTCGAGGGACTCGACGACCTCTTTCGCCTTGTCGACGGGGTCGGTCATGTGACCGACAATAGCGCCCGGGCCGCTGCCTACGCTTGCGCCGTGCGCGTCAACGTCAAGGGGATCAGCGGCTCCGGCAAGAGCACGTTCTCGCGCGAGCTTGCCGAGCGGCTCGGCGTGGCCTACCTGGAGCTCGACGCGATCCACCACGGCCCGAACTGGACAGAGGCAAGCGCCGACGAGCTGCAAGCGCGGGTCCGCGCTTTCATGGCCGGCGCGCCCGACGGCTGGGTGATCGACGGCAACTACGAGAGCAAGCTCGGAGGACTGGTGCTCGAAGCGGCAGACGAGATCGTCTGGCTCGATCCGCCGCTCCGGGTCGCACTGCGGCGACTCTGGCGGCGCACCGTGACGCGCATCCGCGACGGCGCCGAGCTCTGGAGCGGCAACCGCGAGAGTTGGCGCGGCGGCTTCTGGGGGCGCGAGTCCCTGTTCGCGTGGACGCTGCGGTCGTGGGTCAGGCACCGCCGTCAGTGGCCACGCAAGTTCGCCGGCGACCCGCGCGTCGTGCGATTGCGCTCGGCCGACGAGGCCCGCCGCTGGCTCGACCGGCAATAGGGTCCTCCCATGGAGCGGTTCGACGTGCTCGTCCTCGGCGGCGGCGCGGCCGGCTGCGTGCTCGCGTCCCGGCTGAGCGAAAACCGGGATCGCACCGTCTGCCTCGTCGAGGCGGGCCCGGACTATGGGCCGTACACCGAAGGACGCTGGCCCGCGGACATCCTCGACGCGCGGCGGCTCGCTCTCGATTCGCACTGCTGGCTACGCAACGACCAGGACGATCGCTCGCAGCTCCGGGCACAGATCCTCGGCGGGTGTTCAGCGCACAACGCCTGCGTCGTGATGCGTGGCGCGCCGTCGGACTACGACGAATGGGGCCCCGGCTGGTCGCATGCGGAACTGGAGCCCTACCTCGACCGTGGCGAGCGAACGCTGCAGTCGCGGCGGTTGGTCGACGACGAGCTCGCGCCCTGGTACCAAGCCTTCCGCGAGGCGGCTGGCGACGACGCGATCGTGCACGTCGTCAACACCGTCGGTGCGGTCCGCTGGAACGCAGCCTTCGCCTACCTCGACCCCTCCCGTGGGCGGACGAATCTGAAGATTCTCGCCGACACGCTCGTAGACAGGGTTCTGACGAAGGACGGCGTGGCAACCGGCGCCCTGGCCGGCGGGCGCGAGCTCGCCGCCGACACCGTCTTCGTCGCCGCCGGCTCGTACGGCTCGCCGGCGGTTCTCCTCCGCAGCGGGATCGGGCCGGCGGATGAGCTCGGGCGGCACGGGATCCCGCTCGTCGCCGAGTTGCCGGTCGGCGAAGGCCTCACTGACCACGTGGGCACCGGCGCGGCATGGGAGCCCACGGAGCGGCTTCACCGGGAGACGCGGGCATTCGAACGCGACCACCCACTGCTGATGGCGTCGGTCACCGTCCGGAAACGGAGCCGCTCGTGCGCGCCCGGCGTCAACGATCTCTTCTTCTTCCCGGCAGTCGAGCCGGGCTACGAGATCAGCGCAGCCGTTTTCGCGATGAAGCCGCGCTCGCGCGGGTCGGTGCGGCTGACGGCGCAAGAGCCGGATGCGCCGCTCGCGATCGACCATGGGTTCCTGCGGGAGCAGCGCGACGCCAAGGTTCTCGCAGAGGGATTCGAAGCGCTGCGGGAGGTGGTCGCCGGCGATCACCCCAGCCGTTACGCCGCCGCCGAGCTACGGCCGGGCACGGAGGTCGACGCGGCCACGCATGTCCGCGCAACGGCCCGCGGTTTCTTCCATCCGGTCGGGACGTGCGCGCTCGGCACCGTCGTCGACGAGCGCTGTCGCGTGCTGGGCTTCAAGAATCTCTACGTCGTCGATGCATCGGTCATGCCGACGATCCCGCGGGCGATGACTCACCTCTCGACGATCGCGATCGCCGAGCGCGCCGGTGAGTGGATTTAGCGCGCTAAGGTCTCACGATGGCGACCGCATCGAAACCGGAGCGACTGCACTACACCGGTAACGACGAGGCCGACCGGCTGATCGCCGGCGATCCGTTCGCGCTGCTAATGGGCTTCGCGCTCGACCAGCAGGTGCCTGTGCCGATCGCCTTCAGCGGACCGTTGAAGCTGAAGCAGCGGCTCGGGACGCTCGATCCGAGAAAGATCGCTACAGCCGATCCCGCGAAACTCGAGGCCGCCTTCCGGGAGAAGCCGGCAATCCACCGCTTCCCGGGCAACATGTCCCGACGGGTGCAGGAGCTCGCCGCGATCGTCGTAGGTGAGTACGGCGGCGACGCCGGGCGCATCTGGACCGAGGCGTCCGACGGCACCGACCTCCACCGGCGGCTGGCGGAACTCCCTGGGTTCGGCGAGATGACGATCAAATCGCTCAGCGCCGTGCTCGCCAAGCGCTTCGGGGTCGAGGCTGCGCGGGAGCTGGCGCCGACCCACCCGACGCTTGGCGATGTCGATTCGCCCGAGGCGCTCGAGGCTTACCAGGCCATGAAGCGCGCGCACAAAGCGAAGCTCAAGGCGCAGCAGCACTAACACCGATAGAGACCGAATGCGGGCCGTCCCCGTCTTCGCCACAGCCCTTCTCGTCGCCGCGATGTCAGGCTCTGCGGCCGCCCTCCGATTGCCAGCCGCGCCGCGCTGCCCCGTCTTTCCGCAACCGAACGCGTGGAATCGACCCGTCGACAAGCTCTCGGTCGCAGCGAATTCCGCGACCCTGATCCGCTCGATCGGGCTCGACACCGGCCTTCACGCCGACTTCGGCTCCGGAACCTGGGACGGCGGCCCGATCGGAATCCCGTTCGACGTCGTCACGCGCAAGACGCCGCGGGCGAAGGTGTCGTTCGAGTACGCGGACGAGAGTGATCGCGTCGGCTACCCGATCCCGAAGCGGGTCCACATCGAGCACGGCAGCGACCACCATGCGCTGCTCGTCGACCGGGACGCGTGCCGGCTCTACGAGCTCGGTGGGCTCACGCGCTCAGGCGGTAGCTGGCACGCCTGGGCCGGCGCGACGTGGAGCCTGCGCTCCAACCGCGTTCGGCCGGCGACCTGGACGTCGGCCGACGCCGCCGGACTACCGATCTTCCCCGGACTCGCCCGCTGGGACGAGGCGAAGCGCGGGGTCATCGACCATGCGCTGCGGTTCACGGCGGCGCGGACGCGACGCGCCTTTGTGTATCCGGCGCGTCATTACGCGAGCTCCTCGAACGATCCGTCGCTGCCGCCGATGGGCCTTCGCGTCCGCCTGAAGGCGAGCTTCGACGTGCGGCCGTTCCCGCGCCAGGCGCGGATCGTGCTCGTCGCCCTGAAGCGCTACGGGATGCTGCTCGCGGACAACGGGTCGAACTGGTACATCGGCGGCGCGCCGAGCCCAGGCTGGTCGAACGACCAGCTGCATACTCTGGGCCGAGTGAAGGGGTCCGCCTTCGAGGTCGTGGACGCGTCCTCGCTGCGGCCGCGGTAGCGAAACTTGCCTGTCAGGTCCGGCCGAGATCTCTCAGTGAGACCCGGGCAGCCGAGTAACCGCACATCCCGTGAACGCCGCCGCCTGGAGGCGTGGCGGCCGAGCAGAGGTAGACACCCTCGAGCGGCGTCCGGTAGGGAACGAGCTTTCGCACGGGCCGGAAGAGCAGCTGGCCGAGATCCATCGCGCCGGCGTTGAGATCGCCGCCGACGAGATTGCGGTTGCGGGTCTGGAGCTCGGCGGGTCCCATCGCGTGCCGCGAGAGCACGAGCTCACGGAAACCCGGAGCGAAGCGCTCGACCTGCGCCTCGATTCGTTCGGTCATGTCCTCGGCGGAGCCGTTCGGCACGTGGCAGTACGCCCAGGCCGTGTGCTTGCCGGCCGGTGCCCGCGTCGGGTCGAAGAGGCTCGTTTGGGCGAGCAGAACGAACGGCCGCGCGGCAAGACGGCCGCGCCAGGCGCCCCACTCCGAGGCCGAGATCTCGTCCAGCGAGCCGCCGAGATGAACCGTGCCGGCGCGGCGGCACTCGGCAGCGCTCCACGGGATCGGGCCGTCGAGCGCCCAGTCGAGCTTGAACGCGCCCGGCCCGTACCGGTACGAGTGCAGGGCGCCCGCGTAGCGCTCGGGCAGGCGTCCGCGCGCGAGCCGCAGCAGCTCCCGCGGCACGACGTCGGCGAGGACGAGATCGGCCCGCGGCAGCGAATCGACCGGGCTCGACGTCCGGATCACGCCGCCGAAGTCCCGCAGCTTCACTGCCAGCGCATCGGCGAGCCGCTGCGAGCCGCCGCGGGGAAAGGGCCAGCCGACCACGTGCCCGAGCACGGCCAGCGTCAGCCCGAAACCAGCGCTCGGCCGGTGCTCGAGCGGCAGCATCGAATGCGCCGCATGCCCGGCGAACCAGGCGCGCGTCCGCTCGTCGGCGAAGTGCCCCTCCGCAAACGCGCGGGCCGAGGAGAGCCCCGCCCGGAGCGCTGCGCCAAGTCCGCGCACGCCCAGCCGGTCGCCGAGGCGAAGCAGCGTCCGGGGCGAAAGCGGATGAGGCCCGAGCAGCACTCGCTCCACCTCCCGCCATGACTCGACCAGGGGGCCGACCAGCTGCCGGTACGCGCCCTCGTCGCGACCGAGCCCGGCCGCTGTCGCGAAGAGGCTGTGCTCGAGCAGCACGGCGGTCCCGTCGTCGAGCGGATGCCCCGCCGGCGCATCCGGCTGGACCCACTCGACTTCGAGCTCGAGCGTGCGAAAGAGCGGCGAAGCGAGACCAAGTGGGTGGACCGAAGAGCAGACGTCGTGGACAAACCCAGGCAGCGTGAGCTCGGCCGACCGCAAGCCGCCGCCGAGCTGCTCCTCGGCCTCGAGAACCTCGACCTCCAAGCCGGCTCGAGCCAGCGTGATCGCCGCCGCGAGGCCATTCGGCCCTGAGCCGATCACGACCGCGCGCTTCATGTTGCCCGCGCCGGCACGAGACCCAAGTAACAGTCTGTTACGAAGTTCGACACGGCCGAGCCGGCCGGGACGCAAGCGAAATCCGGCTCTACCTCAACGTTTCGCGCCACATCGAGCAAGTAACAGTCTGTTACTTGTCGGGCTTGGCGGCCCGGAGTCGCCGCAGGCCCGGGCCGAGCGCCTGCCCGCCCCGCAGCACCGGCTCGAACAGGTCGCCGTGCTTCGCGACGCGGTCGAGCGCCTCGCGGCGGCCGAAGTCGCGTGGTCGGATGCGCTCGGTCAACTCCTCCCACTGCAGCGGCGTCGAGACAGGTGCGCCCGGCTTCGGCCGCACGGAGTAGACCGAGGCGATCGTCTTGCCGTGTCCGTTCTGACGGTGGTCGACGAGCACGCCGCGGCGCTTCTTCTTCAGCCACTCCGTCGTCACTAGCCCCGGATGCTCTGCCTCGAGCTGCCGCGAGAGCAGCTCGGCGAACTCATAGGTCTGCTTGAACGTCGCACGGCGGGCGATAGGCAGCAGCACGTGGATCCCGTCGGCGCCGCTCGTCTTCACGTACGAGTGAAGCTCGAGCTCCTCCAGCGCCTGGCGAACGAGGTGAGCGACCCGAATCGCCTCGACGAAGCCGTTCCGCGAGTCCGGTGGGTCGAGGTCGAAGAGCACGAAGTCGGGCCGGTCCGGCTTGTCGACCCGCGAGTACCAGGCGTTCATGTCGATGCAGTTCATCTGCACCATCCACACGAGCGCGGCGGGCTCGTTCACGAGGGTGAAATCGACGAGCCGCGACTCGCCTTCGCGTGGCCACGTGCGGAACCGGCGTGTCGGGATCCACGACGGCTTGCCCTTCGGCGCCTGTTTGGCGAAATATGGCTGCCCGCGAATCCCGTAGGGGTAACGCTTGAGCGTGAACGGCCGCTCGCGCAGGTGCGGGACGATCGCGTCACCGATCGCGGCGTAGTACTCGGCGAGGTCGCCCTTGGTCACACCGCCGGGGAAGAGCACGCGGTCCGGATGCGTCAGGCGTACGCGGCGGCGGCCGACCCGCAGCTCGAGGTCAGCCACGGCGCCCCCAGTAGAGCACGGTCGTGATCTTCAGCCGGTAGGCGTCGCCAAGCAGCGGCAGGAGCTCGCGCTTGAGCTCGGCCCGGTCGTCGAAAGGGAGGGAGGCGACGGCACTGACGGTCGAGTAGAGCTCGACGACCTCGGCGCCCGACAGCTGCCGCCAGCGTTCGAACATCTCGAAGGCGAGCTGTCCGAACGGCGAGTCTCGGAAGCACGCGGCCGGGTCGGCCTTCTCCGCGCGCGCAGCGGCGCGGCCCGACCTGACGTAGACGTCGTCGAACAGCGCGCGGGCCTCAGGCGGAAGCGGCGGCTCCAGCGAGTCGCTGGTGCCATCGTCGCCGTCGTTCCACCACAGGTTCCAGAGCAGCACCACGCCCCGGCCCGGCCGAAGGACGCGGTCGATCTCGGCGACCGCTACCGGGCCGTCGAACCAGTGGAAGGCGTCGCCCACGAACACAGCGTCCACGGAGGCGTCCGGGAGCGGGATTCGCTCGGCGGTCCCGACGCGCACTTCGAAGTCCGCCGAGCGCCGGGCCAGCACCGCTCGCATCTCGTCGTCTGGCTCGAGGGCGACGACGTGGCGGAAGCGCTCGGAGGGTGCCCGCGTGAGCGTCCCCGAGCCGGCGGCTAAATCGACGACGCGCGCGTCCGTGCCGAGCTCGAGCACCTTGGCGGCGCGGTCGACGGCCTCCGGCGCGTACTCGGGCCGCACCACGTCGTAGTCGGAGGCGATCCGCCCGAAGCTGCGCGCCAGCTCAGCCACGGCGCGTCCAGTACGCGACGGTTCGGATCGACCATTGGTACTCGACGTCCGGAACAAGGTCGCGCAAGCGTGCCGCGAGCTCCTCGCGATCGGCGTCTGGCAGCGACGCGATCGAGCTAACCGAGAGCATGTTCGCAAGCCATTGGTCGCGCGTGCGCGTGACCATCCGCTCCGCTTCGGCTTGCCGCAACGGCCCGAACGGAGCTTTCGCGATCGGCTCTCGCCAGAACCCGGAGAGCACCTTGCCGATCCCGGGGGCGCCGCCCTTGGCGAAGGCGACGTCGAGGACATGTTCGACCTCGTCGCCCATCGCCGGCTCGGGATCACCGAAATCCACGTTCCAGAAGATCGCGAGCCCGCCCCGCGGCCGCAGCACGCGGACGATCTCGCCGACGCTCTCCTCGCTCGCATACCAGTGGAAGGCCTCGGCTGTGAAGACGGCGTCAACGGAGTTGTTGGGCAAAGGGATCGCCTCGGCGGAGCCCGCGAGAGCCTCCGCCCCCGGCACGACCTCGTCCAGCACGGCCCGCATCGCGTCGTCTGGTTCGACCGCGATCACGCGGGCAAAGCGAGGGACGAGGGAGCGTGTCAGCTTTCCCGTCCCGGCTCCGAGGTCGAGCACGGTCGAGTCCGTCCCCAAGTCGAGGTCGGCGACGACTCGATCGATCAGCTCCTCCGGCCACTGCGGCCGCCCGAGCTCGTACTCACGAGCACTCTTTCCGAATGCGTCGGGCGGCGCTTCTTTAGCCAACGCCCGCCAAGAGAAAGGACCTTTGCTCGTTCACCATCTCGCGCGCGATCACGAGCCGTTGGATCTGGTTCGTGCCCTCGTAGATCTGCGTGATCTTCGCGTCCCGCATCATCCGCTCGAGCGGATACTCCTGCATGTAGCCGTAGCCGCCGAGGATCTGAACGGCGTCGGTCGTGACCTCCATCGCCACGTCCGTGCAGTAGAGCTTCGCCATCGCAGAGATCTTCGTCAGCTCCGACCCGTCGGCGCCCTCGTCGATCAGCTGCCCGCACCTGTAGAGGAGCCCGCGCGCCGCCTCGCACTTCGTCTCCATGTCGGCGAGCGTCGCGGCGATCAGCTGGTGCTGCGCGATCGGCTTTCCCATCGTCTCGCGCGACTTCGCGTACTCGAGCGCGTAGTCGGTCGCGCCCTGGGCCAGCCCGAGGCCCTGCGCGCCGATCCCCGGCCTCGAGCGGTCGAGAATCCGCATCGCGATCCGGAAGCCCTCGCCCTCCTCGCCGAGCAGGTTCTCCGCGGGGACGCGCATGTCGTTGAAGAAGAGCTCACCGGTCGTCGAGCCCTTGATCCCCATCTTCGGCTCGATCCGGCCGACCTCGAAACCGGGCGTGTCCGCCTCGACGACGAACGCCGAGATGCCCGCATGGCCGGCATCCGGGTCGGTCTTGGCGAAGACCACGTAAAGGCGTGCAACGCCGGCGTTCGTGATGAAGCGCTTGGAGCCGTTGAGCACATATTCGTCGTCGTCGCGGCGGGCCTCGCTCCGCATCGCGGCCGAGTCGGAGCCCGAGCCGGGCTCTGTCAGCGCGTAGGCGGGCAGCCACTCCCCGCTCGCGAGCCTCGGCAGGAAGCGCCGCTTCTGCTCCTCGCTGCCGGCGAGCTTGATCCCAAGCGAGCCGAGCTCCTGCACGGCGAGGATCAGGCCGCTCGTGGCGCAGACCTTCGAGACCTCCTCGATTGCGACCAGCGTCATCAGCGCGCTCGCGCCGGCGCCGCCGTACTCCTCGTCGAACATGATCCCGAACAGGTCGTGCTCGCGGAAGAGCTCGACCACGTCCCACGGGAACTCGGAGCTCTTGTCGATCTCGGCCGCCCGCGGCGCGATCCGCTCGCGAGAGAGCGCGCGAATCAGGTCGCGAATCTCCCGCTGATCCTCGTTCAGCACCTCATGGGACACGGCGCGATTGTAGGCACTCAGGGGCTCAACTCAGGGGGCCCGGCGGCCGATAAGGGAATTGCTGTGGCCTTCAACCTTCCCCTTGTCTTGATCCCGCTGCCGGCGCTCGTCGTCGGGCTGCTGCTGGCTGTCGGCGTGTTCTAGCCGGCGTACTCGAACGTCGACTCGTACGCGCAGACCCCGCGGTACTCGAACGCGAGCGGGCCAGTCTGGGCGCTCAGCTCGTCGACGACGAGCTCGCGGCCGGTCCGCTCGTGGCCCGGGATCACGCAGGTGATCGTCTCCGGCCCTGCGTACGGTCCCGAGACGCGGACGCTCACCGACTCACCGGCCCGAAACCAGCCGCGGCCGGGTGTGTGGTCGATCTCGATCCGCGCCGGCTCGACCCCGAGCGGATCGCTCGCTTTCCAGGCCCACGGAAAGTGCTCGAGCACCGTACCGCCGAGCCCGCCGGAAAAGATCCGTCCGAGCGCCTCACGTTGTCCCGAGTCGCCGCGCTCATCCACGAATAGCGCGAACGTCCACGGCGAGCCCTCCACGTCGTCGCTGTAGCGCGTCGCGAGCACGACGCCCAGCCCGGCGAGTTCGATTCCGTCGGCCTGACCGTCCTCGATCGACCAGGAGAGCGCGCCGTAGCAGATTCCATGCGTCGAGCGCCCGCCGGCCCGCCCGTCGATCCGTCGGCAGGGACAGGGCGCATCGCAGTTGCACGACTCGAGATAGGTGCCGCGAACCCGGTACGCCACTAAGACATGCCCATCTGCATCGCGGGGCCACCGTGGCTGGGCACGTGCAGACCGGGCACCGTCCCGGGAGAGACCGCTACCCACACCCCCAGCGCCACGAAGGCGGCGGCGAAGAGCGGCGCCAAGCGGTCTCCGGCCGGCAGCACCTTCTGCGCGAAGATCACTGCCGCGATCATGGCCATCCAGGTCAGGCTCATGACGCCGAGCGCAAATAGCGCCACCATCAGCCCCCAGCAGCAGCCGACGCAGTAGAGACCGTGCTCGCCACCCATACGCAAGGCTCCCGCCTGGCCGTCGCGCCAACCGCGGAGCACGAAATGGAGTGGTCCGCGGCAATGGCGTAGGCAGACCTCCTTCAAGGGCGTGAGCTCGTACAGCCCCGCGAAGACGAGCGCGCCACCGGCGAGGTAGCGCCCGCCCCGGTTCCAGCCGAGGAAGTGCGGCGCGACGTCCTTCGCGACCCGATAGAGACCGTACGCCACGAGCCCGTAGACGGTCCAGGCGATCAGATAGCCGGCCACGAAGACCCACGTCGGCGTGGCGTCGGCGCCCCGACGGCTTGCGCGCTCGCGGTTGACCCGACTGAAGACGAGCACCATCGGGGCCACCGACGGCAGCATCATCGCCGCCATCATCGTCACCCACACCCCGAGGTACCAGCCGAGGCCGCCGAGTTCGGTCCCCGGCCCGGCGTCCATCCCATGCATCCGCTGGTACGTGACGATCCAGGCAACGAGAGCGCCGCCGAGCAGCGCGCCCGAGACGGCGACAGGCCTCGGCAGGGACATGTCGGCGAATGATTCCGGCGGGTCTGATTTCGGTCAAGCCGTACGCTTCTCGGCGTGATCTTCGAGAACGGGATCGTCCGCACGATGGAGTCGTCGCTGCCGACGGCCCGCGGGCTCGCGATCGCCGGCGAGTGGATCGCCGGCGGGGTCGGCACGCATGAAACCGCGCTCGCGAGCCCGGAGCGCATCGACCTCGGCGGCCGGTGTGTGCTACCCGGATTCACCGACTCGCACGTGCACTTCCCGACCTGGGCGATGGCCCAGCGCGAGGTTCGCCTCGAGGACACCAGTTCGCTCGACGAGGCTCTGGCACGCGTTCGCGCCGCGCTCCCCGACGTCCGCCCGGGAACCTGGCTGCTCGGCCGCGGCTGGCGGAGCGGTGACTGGCAGCCGCCGGTCGAGCCGACGAAGGAGCTGCTGGACGAGCTCGCCGGCGAGACCCCGGTCGCCTTGATGGCCCGCGACTCGCACTCAGTGTGGCTCAACTCCGCCGCGCTGGCCCGCGCAAACGGCGACCTGCAGGTGCCGGGCGGCGTCGTCGAGGTGGACGAGCAGGGCGAGCCGACCGGCGTCCTGCGCGAGGAGTCCTGCTGGCACTTCCGGGACGCGTACATCGAAACCACCGACGACGAGTACGTGGAGGCGATGCGCGGGGCGATCAAGCTGGCCAACGCGCGCGGGGTCACCGCCGTCCACGACAAGGACGGTTGGCTGGGCGCGTTGCGGTTCTGGCAGCGCCTCGAGTCCGAGGGCGCGCTCACGCTGCGCGTCTGGCAGTCGCTTCCGGCCGAGCAGGCCGACAAGCTCGGCGCTCTCGGGATCGCGAGCGGCTTCGGCGGCCCGCGGCTCAAGCTCGGCTACCTGAAGGTCTTCATGGACGGCACCCTCGGCTCCCAGACCGCGCGCCTGCTTGACGGCACCGGGGTCGAGATCACGAGCCGCGAGGAGTTCTCCGGCCTGATCCGCGCGGCTTCAAGGGCGGGCTTCCCGGTCGCCGTGCACGCAATCGGCGATCAGGCGAATCGCGACGCCCTCGATGCCTTCGAGGAAACCCGGGGCGACTGGCAGGCGCTCGGCCTGCGCCAGCGTGTCGAGCACGCGCAACTCTTGGCGCCCGAGGACGTCGAGCGGTTCGCGCAACTCGGGATCGCGGTCTCGGTGCAGTTCTCGCACGCGCCCTCCGACCGCGACCTCGCCGACAGGCTCTGGGCGGGCAAGACGGAGAACGCGTACGCATTTCGGTCGCTCTGGAACTCGGGCGCGCTCGTCGCCAACGGCTCGGACGCGCCGATCGAGGAGCTCGATCCGCTCGCCGGCATCTGCGCGGGAGTCCTGCGCACGCTCGACGAGCGGCCGGCATGGCACCCCGAACAGGCGCTGACCGTCGAGGAGGCGCTGCAGGCCTCGACCGTCAATCCGGCCTGGCTCGCAGGCGACGAGCGGCGCTGCGGGAAGCTGCTTCCCGGCTACCGCGCCGACCTCGTCGTCCTCGACCGCGATCCGGTCGCTTCCCGGCCGGGCGAGCTGCCCGACGTGCAGGTCGTCGCGACGATGCTCGGCGGGGCCTGGGTACACAACCCGCCGCCCTGGGACTGACCCGGGTTCTTCGGGTCTGACCCTACAAACGCCGCACGGGGACAGTCCCCTTTCGGGGACAGTCCCTGACGGGTCCGGGTTCTTCGAACGTTTGGTGTTCGTAAGACGGGCCAACACCCCTCGGACGACGGCGTCATAACTGGTACGCCCGAGCACTCCTCCCCTCAATCCTGTCTCGGGCGAGTTTTTCTCTCGAAAGCCCAAGGGCCGGCGTCGAGGCCGGCCCGATGGGCTTCGTTCACCAGTTCTTAACCCACCCGTAAGCGACAAAGCGGTTAGATATGCGCTTGGCCACGACGGCGTCGACCCCACGGACCGCCGTGAGCCCCGAACTACTCCTCAACCGGGAGCTTTCGTGGCTCGCCTGGAATTCGCGCGTCTTGGCCCTAGCTGCCGACACGTCGCTCCCGCTGCTCGAGCGGACGCGCTTCTGCTCGATCTTCTCGCGCAACCTCGATGAGTTTTTCATGGTCCGCGTCGCCGGCCTGCTCGACCAGATCGAGGCGGGCGTCCCGGTCACCTCTCCCGACGCCCGGCGGCCACAGGAGACGCTGCGCGAAGTCCGGGAGCGCGTGCTCCAGCTTTCGGCCCGCCAGTCGAAGCTCTGGAAACGGGAGCTGAGCGTTGCCCTCGAGGACGCGGGCATCATCGTTGGGCAGGTCGAGGACTGCACGAAGGGCGAACTGGAAGAGCTCGCCGAGCGGTTCGAGCACGAGGTGTTCCCGATCCTGACGCCGCTCGCAGTCGGCCCCGGCCAGCCGTTCCCGTACATCTCCGGCCTTTCGCTTTCGCTCGGCCTCTTCGTTCGCGATCCGGACAGCGGCGAGGAACGGTTCGCGCGGGTCAAGGTTCCCGAGCTCCTGCCGCGGTTCATGGCGATCGGCGAGCGCGGGCTCTTCCTGCCGCTCGAGCGTGTGATCCGCCACTTCCTCGGACGGCTCTTCCCGAAGATGGAGATTCTCGAGTGCTGCATCTTCCGCGTCAGCCGGGACGCCGACTTCGAGCTCTCGGACGAGGCGGACGACCTCCGTGAAGCAGTCGAGAGCGAGTTGCGGCGGCGGCGCTTCGGCGACGCCGTACGGGTCGAGATCACGGGCTCGGCGTCGGCGCGCATGCTCGACCGCCTGAAGCGCGGTCTCGCCGTCAGCGACGACCAGGTCTATCTCGTCCAGGGACTGCTCGACCTAGAAAGTCTCTCCGAGTTCGTCGGCCTCGACCGACCCGATCTCAAGGAAGAGCCCTGGTACCCGCTCACCCACCCGCGCTTCGCCAACGTGACTTCCCCGGACGAGTTCTTCGCCGAGGTGGCGAAGGGCGATGTCCTCGTCCACCAGCCCTACCACGCGTTTGGGACGAGCTTCGAGGCGTTCGTCAACGCTGCGGCGTCCGACGACGACAGCCTGGCGCTGAAGACCACCGTGTACCGCACGAGCGGTGACTCGCCGCTCGTTCCCGCGCTGATCGAAGCCGCGGAGAAGGGAAAGCAGGCTGTCTGTCTCGTCGAACTGAAGGCCCGCTTCGACGAGCGCCGGAACATCGGCTGGGCCCGCGCGCTCGAGCAGGCAGGCGTCCACGTCGTCTACGGGTTCCCGAACCTGAAGATCCACGCGAAGACGACGCTCGTTGTGCGGCGCGAGGGCGGCGAGCTGCGCCGGTACGCGCACGTCGGCACCGGCAACTACCACGCCGCGACGGCCCGCTCGTATGAGGACTTCGGCCTCTTCACGGCCGATCCCGACATCGCCGCCGACGTTGCCGACCTCTTCAACTTCCTGACCGGCTTCAGCCGGCCGACGCGGTTCCGCAAGCTCCTGGTCGCGCCGTTCGATCTGCGCGAGCGGCTCGTCGAGAAGATCCGGGCGACCGCGACCGCGGCCGCAGCCGGCGAGAAGGCGCGTATCCGGATCAAGATCAACAACCTGACCGACGAGACGATCATCGACGAGCTCTACAAGGCGTCGATGAAAGGCGTCGAGGTCGAGATCCTCGCGCGGAGCATCTGCACGCTGCGCCCCGGCATCGAAGGACTGAGCGACAACATCCGTGTCCTCAGCGTGCTTGGGCGCTTTCTCGAGCACAGCCGTGTCTTCGTTTTCGATGCAGGGGACGTTGCGAGCTACTACCTCGGCAGCGCCGATCTCATGCCGCGCAACCTCGACTACCGGATCGAGGCGGTCGTCCCGATCGAGGATCCGCGCGCCCAGCAGGAGCTGACGCGGGCGCTCGACACGATGGTGTCTTCAAACGTGCACGCCTGGGAACTGAAGCCTGACGGCGAATGGCACCGAATCCGGGCAAAGAAAGGCGAGCGGGCGCGCGAGACGCAAACGCTCCTCATGCGAAGCGTCAGAGCACGGCAGCCGCGAGGGTCGAGCAAGCGCACCTAGGAGGGCTTGGTGGAACCTCGCTCGTCGTCGGGGTGCGATGGTCGTTCCGAGGCAAGGACGCAGGGAGCGTCAATAGCAGGAAGCTATTGGCGCGACTGAGGACGCCGCCTCGGGGCGAGCAGCGCGGCCCGACGGCACAGACTAGGTTTCGCCAAGCCCTCCTGGAGATCGGCCGGATCGCGGGGGCGCTCGGGGCGACCGCCGACCCGCCGAGCAGAATGCGGCGGATGAGGGTCGCCGTCGTCGACGTTGGCGCGAACACGTTGCGCCTGCTCGTCGCCGAAACCGACGCTCGAGGCGGCTTCGTGCCAATCCGGGAGGAGCGGCGCCGCACGCGCCTCGGCGAAGACGTCGAGCGTTGGGGCCGGCTGACGCAGGAGAAGATCGAGCGCTCCGCGGAAGCCGCGCGCAAGGAGATCCGCCGTGCCCGGAAGCTCGGCGCGATGCGGATCGAGGTTGTGGTCACCTCGCCGTGGCGAAGCGCCGAGAACGGACGAGAGCTGATCGTCGCTCTCGAGCAGGCAACCCGGCTCCGCGTCCAGCCCCTCGGCGAAGAGGATGAGGCCGAGCACGGCTTCGTCGGCGCGCTCTCGCGAACGCACGTCGACGCGGAGCCGGTCGCCGTCTGCGACGTCGGCGGCGGCTCGACGCAAATCGCCGTCGGCACGGCGAGCGCGCCGTCCTGGCTCCGCTCGGTGCCGCTCGGCTCGCTCAGGCTGACGGAGCGCTGCCTGGTCTCGGATCCTCCAACCCGCTTGGAGCTCGCAACAGCGCGCGCCGAAGTTGCTGCCGCCTTCGGGGAGCTGACGTCGCCTCTGCCGGCCGTTGCGCTCGCAACCGGCGGGACCGCGCGAGCGCTGCGGCGTTACGGGCTCCGCCGGCTCGGCGAAGATGCGCTCGAGTCCGCGATCGATGAGCTCACCGCCCTTACGATCGTCGCTCGGGCGAAGCGAGCGAAGGTCGACCTCGAGCGAGCACGCACGCTTCCGGCCGGCGCGATCATCCTCGCCGAACTGCAGCGCGTGCTCCAGGTTCGGCTCGGGGTGGCGGACGGCGGCGTGCGCGAGGGCGTGTGCAAGCGGTTGCTCGAGGCCGAAGCAGCCACAGCCTGAAAGCCTCTTAGGCCGGAGGCGGCAGGTAGTCGAGCAGGGCGGGCTCGCCGTCCTGCAGCTCGACGATCCGCGTCGAGCCCTTCTGGCCGGACTCGCCGAACAGATTCTCGAGTACGTCGCCCTGGGTACATAGGACAGCGTCGTCGCCGAGCTCGCGAAGGAGCGCCAGCGTCTCCTCGAGGGAAGCGCCTTCATCGAGCTCGCGCCGCTCCTCGATCGGCAGACCTCGCTGCTCGCTCAGCGGCTCGACGGTCTGCATGCAGCGAAGGTAGGAACCGGAGGCGATCCGTGCGATCTCGAACCACGCCAAGAGGCCGGGCAGTCCGGCCGCCTGGCGGCGACCTATCTCGTCGAGCGGCCGCAGCCTGTCGTCGCCCTCCCATTCCCTTCGGTGGCCGGCGCGGGCATGGCGGACGACGAGCAGCGGCACTGCCCCTAGCGCCAGGCTTTGCGGCCGGCGCGCCGGAGCTGCCTGAGCTTCTGCGGGGCCTCGGCCCTGGCGCGAAGCATCCGCTCCCGCTGTCGCTCGATCAGCCGTCCGGCAACGAGCGCGAGTTGCGGGTTGCTCTGGGAGTGCACGAGCTCCCGTAGGCGCTCGTCGGCGACGACGGCGTCTTGGTGCTCGCCGAGCACGTCCTGGACGTTCTTGGCACGCGCGACGAAGCGGCGGGCCTTCTTCCCGACGGACGCCTCGGCCAGCTCCCCCGCGTAACGTGCGCGCTTGCCCCGGATGCGGACGCCATGAAGCTCTGCGTCGCTCGGTTCGGCGCCCAGCGCCTTGATCGCCCGCTCGAGCTTCCTGAACTCCCTGCCTGCGAGCTTTCGCACCGAGCGGCGTACTCCATTCCAGCGCGGCGCCTCGCCGGCGATCTCGATCCGCCCCAGCAGCTCGAGGTAGCGCGGACTGGACATCGCTTCCAGCATCTCGGCGCGGGCGGCCTCGCGCTCCCGCTCGATGCCCTCGACGATGAGACCGAGCGCAGCCGTGTCGGAAGACGGCAGCGTCTCTGCCTGTGCGCGAATGTGAATCAGGAGCACGTCGCGGTCGCGCACGGCGCCGAGCGCCCCGCCTAGCCACTTGAGCTCTGCCCGCAACTCGTCTGTCCACTCGGGGTCGAGGATCGAACGCGACACGCGAAGGAAAGCGCGCAGCCGGCGGACTGCGACCCGCAGCTTGTGCAGCGATTCGGGATCGCCTCCAAGCCTCGTGCCCGGATCGTGGGCGAGGATCTCGTCGTACTGCCGGCGGATCATCGTCTGCAGGTGCGGCAGCGCCGAGGGCTTGTCCCGGGGTGCCTTCCTCCGCTTTCGCCGGCCGACGACCAGAAGCCCCGGATCCTGCGGGTCGCCCTCGACGTCGAAGCGATCGACGACGCGTCGTCCGTCCAGCACCTCGACCTCGTCGTGTACCTCAGCGTCGGCGGGGGCGTCCTCCTCGGAGCGCCGCGTTTGCAGGGCGGCGACTTCGACCAGCTCGCGCTCGTGCAGCAGCCCGCGAAGCAGGTCGGCGACGAGAGGCGGAGGCTCGGCCGGGCCGCCCGGCTCCGAGAACGCAACTTCCCCCGGCGCCTCGGGGAGCTCGACCTCCCAGATGCTGAGCCCGTTCTCGACCCGTCGGCGGAGGGCAACCCCGGTGCGGGCGAAGCGGCCGTCGGGCGTGTCGTGGTACGTCGACGTAAAGACGGTGCTCACGCCAGCGATCGTAGACGAGGTGGCTTCGCCGCGAACCGCGAGCTGCATCCAGCCTTTTACCACTCGTTCACCATTCGGAAGCCCATCGGATGGCGTCGCAGCCGACACTTCGATCTGATGCGCTTCTCGATCGTCGCCCACCGCGCCGGCGAAACGAACATCGGGCTCATCACCCGGCGGTGGCGGCAGTTCGAGCCGCTCCTGCTGACGCCGCGCGAGGCGCTCACGACCCTGGCGGCGGGCGACGCGGCGCTCGGCCGTCTGGACATCCGGGAGGGGCTCGACGGAATCGAGGACGGCCTCTGGGCTCTCTCCGAGCTCTCAGCCGCGGGCGTTCGGGTGCTGAACCCGCCGGCTGCCCTGATCTCGGCGCACGACAAGCTCGTCACCGCCCGTGCGCTCCGCCGGGCCGGTCTGCCGCATCCCGAGACGAGGCCACTCACCGCCTGGGAAAAACCGCCGGACTGCAGCTCCTTCCCCCTCATCGTCAAGCCGCGCTTTGGCAGCTGAGGGCGTGATGTCAGCCTCTGCCGCGACCGTGGCGAGCTCGAGCGCTGCCTCGAGCACCTGTCACACAGACGGTGGTTCCGTTCTCACGGCGGGCTCATCCAGGAATTGATTCCGCCGCTCGGCCACGACCTGCGACTGGTCGTCGCCGGCGGCACCGTCGCCGGAGCCGTCAAACGCGTCGCCCCGCCGGGCGAGTGGCGGACAAACGTCGCGCTCGGCGCGGTCCGGGAGCCGGTCGTACCGCCGCCGATCGCCTGCGAGCTTGCGGTCGCAGCCGCGTCCGCCGTCGGAGGCGACCTCATCGGCGTCGACCTGCTCCCGCTGGGTCCCGGCCGCTACGTCGTGCTCGAGATCAATGCCGCCGCCGACTTCAGCCCGGAATACTCGCTCGACCAGGACGTCTTCGAGGCAGTCATCACCGCACTCGTCCGGCGCGTCGGAACGAGCCCGAATTCGCTGCCGCCGCCCGAGCCGGCCGCGGCGGCGGCCTAACCGGCGCGCCGAATCGCCTCGGCTGGCGGGCGGAACGGCGTCAGCGCGACCGGATCTCGCGAGCGGAGATACGCGAGAACCGCAGCCTCCATCCGCTCCGCCGGAAGCAGCGTCTTCCAGGTCGTGTGCGCGTGGAGCTCGCAGAGCAGCGGCGGCGTCGAGCGCATCCGCGGTCTCCTTCGCGCTGCCCGAAGAAATTCGGCGCCTGGTAGCCGGATCGAAACACGATCGCGGCCGGCTCGTCACCTAACGCTGGGCGGTCAGCCCCCGGCCTGGTGCGATGCATCAGTGAACTCGCGGAACTCGCCCGTGACGAGGTAGGCGGTCTGTTCGCCGATGTCGACGGCGTGGTCGCCGATCCGCTCCAAGCAGCGCGAGACGATGATCATCCGCAGGCCCCACTCGCGCTTCGACTCGTCGTCGGCGAAGTCGAGAACGCGTTCGACAGCGCGGCGGTTTGCCCGATCGATCAGCTCGTCGAGGTCGACGAGCGAGGAGGCGCCTTCGAGATCCCGGCGCTGGAACGAGTCGAGTGCCACACGGATCATCTGCTCGGCGCGCTGGCCCATCTCCTCGAACGCCTGGACGAGACCGTCGTCCTGCTCGACGTCGGAGACCAGCTTGGTCAGCTTGGCGATCGTGACGCAGTAGTCGCCCATCCGCTCGAGGTGCAGGTTCGCGTGCAGCATCGCGAGGACAAGTCTCAGGTCGACCGCGACTGGCGTCTGCCGCGCCAGCAGGGATTGGATCCCCTCCTGGATCGAGAAGTAGCGGCCGTCGATCTCGTCGTCGAAGGCAATCACCTCGTCGGCGAGCTCCGAATCGGCCTGCTCGAGCGCATTGACCGCGGCCCGTAGCGCGCGCAGGACGTAGTCGCCCTCTTCCTGGAGAGCCGCTTCGACCTGCTCCAGCTCGTCCTGGAATGTGACTCTCATCTGCTCAGCCATCAAGCAACCTTACCCGCGCCTTTTGTGCGAAAACGGGCCGTCGCTAGCCAAACCGACCTGTCACGTAGCCCTCTGTCCGCTTGTCCGCGGGCTGCGTGAAGATCTTGGGCGTTTCGTCGTACTCGACGAGGACGCCGTGGCCGCCGCTCTCGGTTCGCTCGAGAGTGAAGAATGCTGTCATGTCGGCGACGCGCGCCGCCTGCTGCATGTTGTGGGTGACGATTACCAGCGTGTACTCGTTCTTCAACTCGTGCATCAAGTCCTCGATCTTCGAGGTCGCGATCGGATCTAGCGCGGAGGCGGGCTCGTCGAGCAGGACGACGTCAGGCTCGACCGCGATCGCGCGCGCGATACAAAGGCGCTGCTGCTGACCGCCCGAAAGCCCGAAGGCGCTCTTCTTGAGGCGGTCCTTGACCTCGTCCCAGAGAGCCGCCTGCGTCAGCGCCCGCTCCACGCGGCTGTCGAGATCGTCCTTCATCCCGAGCACTCGCAGGCCCCAGGCCACGTTGTCGTAGATCGACTTCGGGAACGGATTCGGCTTCTGGAAGACCATCCCGATTCGCCGGCGCACCTCGACCGGATCGACCCCGTCGCCGTAGATGTTCTGGCCGTGGTAGAGCACCTCGCCCTCGACCTTGGCCGACGGCACCAAATCGTTCATGCGGTTCAGTGAGCGCAGGAACGTGCTCTTGCCGCAGCCCGAAGGGCCGATGATCGCGGTGACGAGGTTGCGGTAGATCGAAAGGTCGACGTCCGAGACGGCGGGCGCCTTCCCGTAGCTGACCGTCAGCCCCCGTGTCTCGAACACGATCTCCCGGTCAGAAGCGCTCCGCGGCGCCTCGCGAGGCTGAGCAATCTCGATCGGCGCCACTACGTTCATCGTATCCACCTCCATGGTCAACCCTCCATCCTCTTTCGGTATCGGACGAGCAGCAGGCGCGCAGACAGGCTCGTCACGAGGACAAAGCAGATCAGCACGAATCCGAGCGCCCAGGCGCGGGCGTGATCGGCAGGATCGGGCGACTCGGAAAGCACGAAGATGTCGTACGGGATCGAGAGCACCGGCTGGCGTGGGTCCCACGTGACGGCGTTCGCGGCGATCGAAGTCGTGAAGAGAAGGGGAGCGGTCTCCCCGGCGGCGCGCGCAACCGCCAGCACGGTGCCCGTGAGAATCCCCCCGAAACTGGTGGGCAAGACGACGCCGAGGACCGTGCGCCAACGGCTGGCGCCGAGCGCGAGTGCACCTTCCCGCAGGGTGCCCGGGACGAGCGCGAGCACCTCCTGCGTCGCGCGGGCGACGAGCGGCAGCATGATGATCGCCAGCGCGAATGAGCCTTTCCAGGCCGCCTGCCCGCTGCCGATCACGAGCAAGCCGTAGACGAAGATGCCGATGATGATCGAGGGCAGGCCATTCAGCACGTCGAGCACGAGCCTGACGAGGTCGCCCACGCGCGGCGGCGCAAACTCGCTCACGTAGAGGGCGATCAGAATGCCGACCGGAACCGCCATCGCGGTCGCCAGCGCCACGATCACGATACTGCCGACGAGGGCATTCGCAACACCGCCGCCGCTCTGGCCGAAGGTCGCCGCGGTCTTCGTGAAGAAGTCCCAGCTGAGAGCGCTCGCCGCACGCTGCGCGACCGAGATGATTACGAGCGCGAGCACAGCGACCGCCGCGAGCGCCGCGAGCGTCGCAAGCGCCTGCATCAGCAGGTTGACGATCTTCCGCCGCCTCGTCCGCCGGCTCAGCGTCAGGGAGTAGCGGCCGGCGTCGACAGCCATCAGTTCCCCCCGATGCGCTCGTGGGAAAACCGACGCACGATGAACAGCGCCGTCAGGTTCACGAGCAAAGAGATCACGAGCAGGATCGCCGCCAGGTAGACGAGCGAGGCGATCTGGATGTTCGACACGGCCCCTTGGTATTGCTCGGCGAGCTTGCTCGCGAGCGTGTCTCCCGTCACGAACAGCGACCAGTGAATGCCGTGGCCGGCGCCGATCACCTGCGTGACGGCGATCGCCTCGCCGATCGCGCGGCCGAAGCCGAGCAGGATCGCCGCACTCACACCGGTGCGCGTATACGGAAGGATGACCCCGCGCACCATCTCCCAGCGCGTGGCTCCGAGCGCCAGCGCGCCCTGCTCGAGCTCGGTCGGCACGCCGAGGAAAAGCTCGCGGCAGATGCTCGAGGTGATCGGGACGACCATGATCGTCAGGACGAGCACGGCGACCAGCATCCCCGCGTTCTCGGGCGAGCCGCTGAAGAGCGGGATGAAGCCGAGATGGCGGTGGAGCCAGGGCTCGAGATCCTGGCCGACGAACGGCCCGAGGACGAGGATTCCCCAGAGACCGAGGACGACGCTCGGGATCGCCGCGAGCAGCTCGACGAGCGAGGCGATCACGGTGCGCGCCCCGCGCGGTGCCAGCTCGCTCAGATAGAGCCCGATCGCGATCGAGAGCGGGGTCGCGATCAGGAGCGCGGCGAACGACGTCAGGGCAGTACCCCAGATCAGGTCCAGTGCACCGAACTTGTTGTGGACCGTGTCCCAGCCCTGACGGGTGACGAAGGCGAACCCGTACTTCGTGATCGCCGGCCAGGCGAGCTGGAAGATCTTCCATGCGATCGCCCCGAGCAAGACGGCTGCCCCGACCGCGGCCGCGCCTGTCAATCCGTGCAGGAAGAGGTCGCCGAAGCGGTCGCCGATCCGTCGGCGTTCCGGCAGGGGCTGCGTCGACGGGACCGCGCTCACGCGCGCGGACACTAACTTCGTCTTGGCCTGATTCCTGGGTCGTTCACCAGATCGTCACCATCCGGTCACCACGTTTCAGCCCACCGGGAATCGTGCGACTTCGATGCTTGCGCCATCACCACCGGCGTCATCGAGGAGAAGGAGAACAGAGTGTCACGGAGGACCGTCATCGCGGCCGCGATCGCGGCCGCTTCGCTCGTGTTCGGTGCGAGCTTTGCCGCAGCGAGCAGCACGGGCGGAAGCCTGAAGGGGGCGGGCAGCACGTTCGTGTTCCCGCTCGTCTCGCAATGGCAGGCCAACTACAAGAACGCTCAGATCACGTACGGGTCGGTCGGCAGCGGCGCCGGCATTGCCGCAATCACCGGCCGCACGGTCGACTTCGGCGCCAGCGACGCGCCGCTGACGAAGGATCAGGCCTCCGCGTGCAAGGGCTGCCAGCAGATCCCGTGGGCGCTTTCGTCCACGTCGATCCCGTACCACGTACCGGGAGTGGCGTATGGCCTGAAGCTGACCGGGAAGATCCTCGCGAACATCTATCTCGGCCACATCACGAAGTGGAACGCAAGCGCGATCAAGAAGATCAACCCGGGCGTCAGCCTCCCGGATCTGAAGATCACCCCCGTCTACCGCAGCGACGGTAGCGGGACGTCCTGGAACTTCACCGACTATCTCTCTCGGGTCAGCCCGGAATGGAAGAGCAAGGTCGGCGTCGGCACGCAGCCGAACTTCCCGACCGGCATCGGCGGCAAGGGCTCATCGGGCCTCGCTGGAGTCGTCTCGCGCACCGACGGCGCCATCGGTTACGTCGACGAGGCCTACTCCCTCAAGAACGGCTTCAAGGTCGCGAAGATCCAGAACAGGGCCGGCAAGTTCCAGCTGCCGGGCCTGCGCGGGATCAAGGCGGCTGCGGCGACGATTACTCGCGTTCCGAAGAGCGGCGAGCTCTCGATCGTCAACCCGCCGAAGACGCAGAAGCTGGCCTACCCGATCTGCACCTTCACCTATGTGATCGTGCCGCTGAAGTCGAACAAGGCGGCGACGCTGAAGCAATTCATCAGCTGGGCGATCACCGGCGGCCAGAAGTACGCTGCGCCGCTCCAGTTCTACCCCCTGCCGAAGCTCGTCGTGACGGCAGACAAGGCGTTCGTCCGGAAGATTCATTCCTGAGGAAACGCAGCACGGATCTCGAGGCCCTCGGCCGGCGCGCCGAGGGCCTCGACCCGCCCGCCGGCCGCCTCGACGACGTGCTTGACGATCGCGAGCCCGAGGCCGCTGCCGCGCGAGGCTCGGGCCTGGTCGGCACGGTAGAAGCGCTCGAACAGGCGCGGCAGATCTTCCACCGCGACACCCACGCCGTCGTCGCGAACCGAGAGGACTCGGCCGCCGTTGGTCCGCCTCAGGGCGAGCACGCAGGACGCGCCTTCGCCGGCGTGGCGCAGCGCGTTCTCGACCAGGTTCTGGACGACGATCCGCAGCATCCGCGCCCGCAAGGGCAGCTCCAAGCTTTCGTCCTCGATCTCGACCTCCAGCTCGACGCCGGCCCGCTCCGACCGCTCGTCGAGCTCGGAGACGATCTCCCGCAGGAGCGGCGCGGCCTCGGTCGAGCCAAGCGAGACGACCTCGCGGCCGGTCTCGAGCTCGCTCAGGAAGAGCACATCGTCGATCAGCTCGTCCATCAGCTCAACCTCCGCCCGCATCTGCTGGAGGGCCCCCGCCGGGTCGCCGCCCGGCAGGCTCGCACCCTCGATCAGCGCGAGCAGGCGCGCGAGCGGCGTCCGCAGCTCGTGTGAGACGGCCGCGGTGAAGCCCACTCTCAGCTCTCTGTATGGGTCCCGGTTCACGCTCAATAAGGTAGGTGCAATGGCGAAGGTCCTGATCGTCGAAGACGACGAGGTGATCGCGTCGAGCATGGCGCAGCACCTGTCCGGGGCCGGTTTCGACCCGGTCACGGTCGGACGCGGGGAGGTTGGGCTGGCGCGCCTGCGCTACGAGGCGCCCGACGTGCTCGTGCTCGATCTGATGCTTCCGGGGCTCGACGGCTGGAGCCTGATCGAGTCGGCGCGCGCCGAGGGAATCGGCACTCCAATCATCGTCGTCAGCGCCCGCGGGACCGAGCACGACCGCGTCCACGCGCTTCAGATCGGGGCCGACGACTACCTGGTGAAGCCGTTCTCGATGAAGGAGCTCGTCGCGAGGGTGCAGGCTGCCGCCCGGCGGGGCGTGCGCGCACAACCGGAAGAGCGGGGTGAGGCGGTCGAGATCGAGGAGCTGCGGATCGACCCGCGTGAGGTACAGGCCTACGTCGACGGCGTGAACGCCGAGCTGACGCCGACGGAGTTCCGGCTCCTCTACGCACTCGCCCTCGATCGAGGCCGCGTGACGACTCGCGACGAGCTGCTGCAGAAGATCTGGGGACGGCGGGAGACCCACCGCGACCGGACGGTCGACGTCTTCGTGCGGCGGCTTCGCGACAAGATCGACCGCATCGCGCCGCGGCACACGTTCATCCAGACGCGCTATGGCGTCGGGTACAAGTTGGAGCCCGTCGAAAAAGACGGGCACCCCGAGGAGTAAGATCAAGGGGCAATGCGCACGATGAGGCCCGTCCACGACGAGAGCTGCTCGGTCGCCGCGTGCGCGGAGATCATCGGCGCGAAATGGACCGCGCTCCTCGTCCATGACCTGTCCGAAGGGCCCCGGCGCTTCTCGGAGCTCGAGCACTCCTGTGCCGGCATCAGCCCGCGGACGCTGTCGGAACGTCTGCGCGCGCTCGAGGACGAGGGAATCGTCGAGCGCCACAGCTATGCGGAGTCCCCGCCGCGGGTCGAGTACGAGCTGACCGCCAAGGGCGACGCGCTCCTGCCGATCATCGAGGAGATGCGCCGCTTCGGGCACTCCTGGCTCGTGGAAGAGCCCGCCGCAGTCAGCTAAAGCGCAGCGAACGCTGTATAGAGCTCGGCCGCGGCCTTGACGCCTAGTGGCAGGTAGTCGGCGAGCAGGTTCTCGTTCGGAGAGTGGATGTTCGAGTCCGGCAGCGCGAAGCCGGTCACGATCGTCGGAATCCCCTTGTCCGCCAGTGCGGGCACGATCGGCAGCGTCCCGCCGCTGCGAACGAGGAGCGGTCGGCGGCCGACCACGCGCTCAAACGCGTCCAAGCCGAGCTGCACGACCTGCGAATCCGGATCGATGAGCCCTGACGGGGACGACGAGAGCCGGGTGATCTCGAGCTCCGCTCCCTCGGGCGCCGCCTCACCCAGCAGCCGCTCGGCCTCCGCGGCGATCTGGTCGGGATCTTGCCCCGGTGCGAGCCGGATCGAGACGTTCGCGTGCGCCTCGGCCGGCAAGACGGTCTTCTGCAGGTGCGGCGACCCACCTTCGATCCCGTTCACGTCGAGGGAGGGTTCCGCAAACGTGCGGAGGTAGAACTCGTCCTCCGCCCTGGCGTCCATCGGGCGCGCGCCTTGGGCGGCGAGCTCTTCGGGTCCAGGGGTCAGCTCGGCCCAGGCGGCCAACTCCTCCTCTGTCGGTGGTGCGATTCCGGCACGCAGCGGCTCCGGTAGCCGCCCTTCCTTGGCCAGCACGGCATCGAGCGTCTGGACGAGCGCGTGGAGCGCATTCAGCGCCGCGCCGCCGAAGATCCCAGAGTGAAAGTCGCGTTCCCCGGTCCTGACGCGGACGTGGAAGTAGATGAGCCCACGAGTCGCCACGTTGAACAGCGGCACGTCGCGCTTGAGCATCCCCGCGTCGAAGATCACGCAGGCGTCGGCGCCACGCTCGTCGGCGGCGAGAAAATCGACGATCGAGTGGCCACCTGTCTCCTCCTCGCCGTCACAACAAAACCGCAGGTCGACCGGCAGCGCGTCGCGCGCCTTCAGTTCTTCGGCCGCCTTGAGCTGCATGTAGAGCTGGCCCTTGTCGTCAGCGACCCCGCGCGCATAGACGCGCTCGTCCCGAACGGTCGCTTCGAAGGGATCCGAATCCCAGAGATCGAGCGGCGCGGGCGGCTGGACATCGAAGTGTCCGTAGCAGATGACGGTGGGGCTCTCGCCGTTCCCGGCCGACGCGGAGATCTCCCCGACCGCCAGCGGCTGCCCCTCCCAGTCGCCAAGCTCTGCCTCACCGCCGGCGCGTCGCACAAACTCGCAGACCCACTCGCCGGCCCTCCGCACGTCTTCCCTGCGCTCGGAGTCAGCGCTGACGCTGGGGATCCGAATGAACTCGGAGAGCTCGTCGAGCCAGGCCTGATCCACGGCGCGTGAGTTTACGGACGCGGCTGCGGCGGCCGCGACCCTAGCGACCGCCTCAGCCGTGGTTTACCGCAGCTCTAGGCCGCGACGTTCTTCAAAGACTGGGCCTCTGCGAGCGCGCGCAGCTTCTTCAGGCTCTGGTTCTCGATCTGCCGGATTCGCTCGCGTGTGACGTTGAACGTCCGTCCGACCTCGTCGAGCGTGCGCGGGTGCTCCCCGTCAAGCCCGTAGCGGAGCTCGAGCACGCGGCGCTCGCGGGGCGAGAGGCTGCTCAGCACGCGCCGCAGCGCCGCTTTGCGCAGCTCCACCTCGGCGACCTCGTCTGGCAGCGCCTCGTTCTCGTCTGTGAGGAAGTGACCGAACTCGGACTCCTCGTCGTCTCCGACGGGCTTCTCGAGCGACACCGGCGGCTGCGAGCTGCGCCGGATCGACTCGACCTCGGCGGCATCGAGCTCGAGCTCGTCGCCGATCTCCCAGGCGTAGGGCTCCCGCCCGAGCTCGGCGCGCAGCTTCCGCTCCGTTCGCACGATCTTGTTCAGCTTCTCGACGATGTGGACCGGCATCCGGATCGTCCTCGCCTTGTCGGCGAGCGCCCGGGCGACCGCCTGGCGGATCCACCAGGTCGCGTAGGTCGAGAACTTGAACCCCTTCCGGTGGTCGAACTTCTCGGCCGCGCGAACGAGGCCGATCGTGCCCTCCTGGATCAGGTCGAGGAACGGCAGGCCCTGATTCCGGTACTTCTTCGCGATCGAGACGACGAGGCGGAGATTCGCCTCGACCATCTCCTGCTTCGCGCGATGGTCGCCCCGCTCGATCCGCTTGGCGAGCTCGACCTCTTGCGCGGCCGTCAGCAGGTCGACCTTGCCGACGTCTTTGAGGAAGAGCTGCAGCGAGTCGGTCGAGATCTCGCGCACCTCGGGCTCGGGCTCGATCGGCGCGGTCTCCGGCTCAGCCCCATTCTCGAGCACCTCGATCTGCAACTCGTCGAGGGCGTGGTAAAAGTCGTCGATCTGCGCGGCGTCGAGCTCCAGCTCGCCCAGCGCCAGCGCGATATCCGTCGCGTTCAGCGACCCCGTCTGCCGCGCGGCTTCCAGCAGACCCTTGGCCTCGTCCGTTTCGAGCAGCTCTGCGACTGTCGACGGACGGGCCTTTTCAGCTTGTGCGCTCAAGGCTCCCCCTCCCCGGAAAATCCCTAGCTCACGTTAGTTGGCTTTGGCATGCGGTCAAGCCGTTCTCGAAGATGCGGCACTGTTGCACGCGTTTCGGACAGACGCCATAGGCCGATCGGCCCTAATTTCGGATTGTTGGTCCTAGTACATAATGCCGCTGACCTTAGCTGGGATTTAGCGGCCGCAACGGCAAAGCCGCCACGGCCCTCTTGGTCGGCGTCGCAAGCGAGCGCCTCATGGGGATTGGGGTTGGGGCCCGTTGCTAGTCCTACTTGGCTTGCAGTTGCGCGAGAAACTCGCGCGACGTTCTGCCGAGCAGGGTGCTTTTCCCTTCGCCGTAAGCGAGCCTCAGCTCCTGGCCTGCCTTGTTGAGTTGTCCGATCCAAAGGAGGAGCTCGCCGAGGTGGAAGCGGACGCTCTGGGAGCGCGGAAAACGGGGCGCCAGCGGCCCCAGCCTGGAGAACGCGAGGGCCGGCCTCGCCTTCGAGAAGAGCCCGACTGCGGCGGCGACCTGCGCCTCGGCGTCGTTCGGGGCGAGCCGCGCGGCTGCGGCGAACTGGTGCTCTGCGGAGACCGGTCGCCCGAGCCGCTGCAGCGCCGAGCCGTAGAGCAGCTTCCCCCGAAAGCCACCGTCGCGGGAGCCGCGCTCCAAGCCGGCGAGCTGCTGCGGCGACGAGAGGCGCGCGATCGAGGCCGGCACAGCAAAGCTCGGCACGAACGGCGGCCGCCCGGGAGCGAAGCCCGGGTAGAGGAGGCTCTCGGCAAACACGGCGGCCTGCACGTTCGGATCGCGTGCAAGCGCCTGTCGCCAGGCGGCCCGAGCGGCCTGGGTCTGCCCGGAGGCGACCTCCGCCAGGCCGAGGTGGAGCAGCACGAGTGCACTCGTGGGGTGGCTGTCGGCGAGCCGCTGGAGCCGCGTCACCGTCCCGGACGGCCACCCGGCCAACGCGGCCCCGACCTGCGCGGGCAGCGACCGGTAGCGGCTGAAGATCCGTGCGGCCGCGGCACGCTTGCCCGACGAGTAGAGCTGGTTGGCACGTCGGAGCGCGACCGCCTCGGGGTCGGTTCGGACACCGAGGTCGAGCACGAGCGCCGGTGCGCGGCCGGACGGGGTCGCTGTCGTCTGTGTCTGGACTGGCGCGCTGGGCGTACTCGTGCGCGTGAACGCCACCGTGCCGACGACGAGCGCGGCGGCGCCCACGGCGGCAAGTGCGACCAGCAAATACGTGCGCGTCCGCGGGTTCACGCCTCGACCATAGCCCGAGCCGAGTCGCTATAAATTGGAAAGCAATGAGCTCGTACCGCGACTTTCTCCAGGAGACCCGGCAGCAGATCGACGAGATCGACGCCGAACGCGCCCGCGAGCTTCACGACGACGCCGATCCGGCCGTTTTCCTCGACGTCCGCGAGCGCGAGGAGTGGGACGAGGGCCACATCCCCGGCGCCGTCCACCTTCCGCGGGGCTGGCTCGAATCCCGGATCGAGCAAGCGGTCCCCGACCGCGCCAAGCCGATCGTCGCCTACTGCGCCTCGGGCAACCGCTCGACATTCGCCGCACGGACGCTCGAGGAGCTCGGGTACGAGAACGTCGTCTCGCTGGCTGGCGGCATCAACGACTGGAAGCGCCACGGCTACCCGCTCGAGGTCCCGTCCGGCGCGCTTGCCCCGGAGCAGCGCACTCGCTACAGCCGCCATCTGCTGATCCCTGAGGTCGGCGAGGAAGGTCAGCTGAAGCTGCTCCAGTCCCGGATCCTCTTGATCGGCGCGGGCGGCCTCGGCTCGCCCGCCGCGCTCTATCTCGCCGCCGCCGGTGTTGGGACTCTCGGGATCGTCGACGCGGACGTCGTCGACGAAACCAACCTGCAGCGGCAGATCCTGCATTCGACCGCCTCGCTGGGCGAGCCGAAGGTCGAGTCGGCCGCGCGCACGATCCGCGAGCTCAACCCCGACGTCGAGGTCAAGGCCTACAAGGAGCAGCTGACCTCGGAGAACATCGACCGCATCCTCGGCGACGGGTGGGACGTGGTCATCGACGGCGCCGACAACTTTCCGACCCGGTACCTCGTCAACGACGCCGCGGTTTGGCACGACATCCCGCTCGTGCACGGCTCGATCTTCCGCTTCGAGGGGCAGGCGACCGTCTTCAAGCCGCATGACGGCCCCTGTTACCGATGTCTCTTCCCGCAGCCGCCGCCGCCCGAACTGGCACCGAGCTGCGCCGAGGGCGGCGTGCTCGGCGTGCTGCCCGGCGTGATCGGCTCGCTGCAGGCAAGCGAGGCGATCAAGCTCGCGCTCGGGATCGGCGAGCCGCTGATCGGACGGCTGCTGCTCTTCGACGCGCTGACGACGATCTTCACCGAGGTCGCGCTCCGCCGTGACCCCGACTGCCCCGTCTGCGGGGAAAACCCGACGATCACCGAGTACGTCGACTACGTCGAGTTCTGCAATCCGGTGCGAGCATGAGCGTGATTCGGATCCCGCCGACGCTCCGGGCCGAGACGGGCGGCGAACGCGAAGTGATCGTCGAAGGCGAGACCGTCCGCGACCTGCTGGACGACCTGACTGCCCGCTTCCCCGGGCTTAACGGCCAGCTCGAGTACGCGAACGTCTACGTCGGCGGTGAGGACATCCGCACGCGCGAGGGGTACGAGACGCCGGTCGCCGAGAGCGACACGGTCATCTTGTTGCCGGCAATGGCCGGCGGACAGGGCTAGGGACTGTCCGTCGGTGTCTGAGGGACTGTCCCAGAAGACAGCCCGAAGCCTGCTCGACCTAATCGGCAACACCCCGCTCGTCGAGCTTCCGCGCCTAACTCCCAGCCCAAACGTCCAGCTCCACGCGAAGCTGGAAGGCCAGAACCCGACCGGCTCGATCAAGGACCGAATCGCGCTTGCGATGGTCGAGGAGGCCGAAGCGCGGGGCGAGCTCGAGCCTGGGCGCGAGCTGCTCGAGCCGACGAGCGGCAACACCGGGATCGCGCTCGCGCTCGTCGCGAAGCTGAAGGGCTACTCGCTCACCTGTGTGATGCCCGAGAACGTCACCGAGGAGCGCCGACGACTGCTCAGGCTCTACGGCGCCGAGACCGTCGAGTCGCCGGGATCCGAGGGCTCGAACGGCGCCGTTCGCCTGGCGCAAGAGTTGGCGGCGAAGGAGCCGCGCTACTTCATGCCGTTCCAGTACGGCAATCCGGCCAACCCGCAAGCCCACTACCAAGGCACCGGCACCGAGATCGCCGAGGCGCTCGACCGCGTCGACGTGCTCGTCGCGGGACTCGGCACCGGCGGGACGCTGATGGGCGCCGGCGAACGCTTGCGCGAGAGCTTCCCCGAGGTCGTCGTCGCGGCTGCCGAGCCACTGCCCGGCGACCCCGTCATGGGCCTGCGCTCGCTCGAGGACGGCTACGTGCCGCCGATCCTCGACGTCTCGAAGCTCGATCGCAAGCTGCTCGTCTCGAACGCCGAGGCCGTCGCGGGCGTGCGCGCCCTGCTCGACGAGGAAGGCGTCTTCGCGGGCGTCTCTGCCGGGGCGGTCGTCCACGTGGCCCGCAGGCTCGCGGCCGAGCTCGAGGAGGGCGTGGTCGTCGCGATCCTCGCCGACGCCGGCTGGAAGTACCTGTCGGCCTCCTTCTGGGATGCGGACGACGTCGGAGGCGAGATGGAGGCCGACCTCTGGTGGTGATCGGAGCCGAGGTGCGCGCCGCGCTCGAGGAGCACGCGCGGGCCGAGGCGCCGAATGAGGCCTGCGGTGTCGTCGTCCTCCGTGACGGCGAGGCCGAACGCTACGAAGCCGGCCGCAACCGCGCGGCCTCGCCCTATCGCTTCGAGCTCGACGTCGATCCGTCGGTCTGGTTCCTCGAGGACGACGGCTACGAGCTCGCGGTCTTCCACTCGCACGTCTCGGCGCCTGCGAGGCCGTCGCGTACCGACGTCGAGAACATCGGCCTCTGGGAAGGCCGGCCGTACCTGATCCTCTCGCTCGGGGCGGGAGAGCTGGCCGCCTTCGCGATCGAAGGCGGCCGCATCTCGGAGCTAGGTTTGAACTAGGTCGACTTGAACGTCCCCTTCATGCCCAGAGCGGCATGGGAGTCGATCGTGCAGATGTACTTGTGGGGGCCCTTGGTCAGGGTGACCTTGAGCGTCGCCGACTTGCCGGGGCCCAACTTGGCCGTCTTCTTGCCGGCGATCTTGAAGTCGTGTGCGGTATGGCCCTTGTTCGTGACCTTGAAGATGACGACCCCATGGCGTGCCGTCTTCGTCGAGAGCACGAACTTGAATTCGCTCGCCTTCACGGTCACGGTCGTCGCCGCGGCAGAGTGCATCCGGGCGACAGCCAGCGGCGTCACCGCCAGCACGGCGATGACGGCTGCGAGGACGACCCCAGTCGAAAGCTTCAGTCTCAGCATTTGACTCCTTGCAGACGAAGAACGATTGCGGGAACGAGCATACGTATCCGCGCGGTTTCTCGAAGGGTTTGACTGCGACTCAGCCTTCGGCCGCCGCGCGCTCTTCCGGCTCGTCGTCCTCATCATGAAGATCGCGCGGCGGCTCGACGAATTGCACCTCGAGCTTCTCGATCCGCGAGCCCTCGATCTCGAGCACCCAGAAGCGAAGGCCGTCGTACTCGACCTCGTCGCCCTCGGCGGCGGCCCGGCCGAGCAGGCCGAAGACGAAGCCCGCGACCGTGTGGTAGTCCTCGGCGGGGAGCTCGATTCCGAATTTCTCGTTGAAGTCGTCGATCGGGAAGGTCCCGTCGATACGCACGGTCTTCTCGTCGACCTGCTCGACCGACTCGTCGGGAAGGTCGAACTCGTCCTCGATCTCCCCGACGATCTCCTCGAGCAGATCCTCGAGCGTGACGAGCCCGGCCATCGTCCCGTACTCGTCGACGACGACGGCCATGTGGAAGTTCGTACGCCGAAAGTCGGCCAGCAGGGCGGCCAGGTCCTTGGTCTCGGGGACGATGTAGGCAGGCCGCAGCAGCTCCTCGATCCGCACGTTTGCGAAGCCCTGGTCGTTGAGCGCGGAGAAAAGGTCGCGCACGTGGAGGATGCCGACGATGTCGTCAAGCGTCTCCCGGTAGACCGGGTAGCGCGTATAGGGCGACTCGATCACCGCCGCCAGCGATTCCTCGGGCGGCAGGTCGATCGAGAGCGCGACGACCTCGGGGCGCGGGACCATGACGTCCGCGACTTCCTTGTCGGCGAAGTCGAAGACCTTGTAGAGCATCTCCTGCTCTTCCCGCTCGATCTCGCCGTACTCGGTGGCGCGGCCCAGGAGCATTCGCAGCTCGGCCTCCGAGAGGGCCTCTCGCTCGTCGCCGGGCGACTCGAGCCCGAGCCCGCGGAGGATCAGCTCGGTCGACCTCTGGAGGATCCAGATCAATGGGTAGGCCAGAACGAAGAATCCGCGCACTGCCGCCGAGACCCCGAGTGCGATCCGCTCGGGGTAGCGGAGCGCCACGGCCTTTGGCACGAGCTCCCCGACGACGACGTGCAGGTAGGTGATGATCAGAAACGCGATCACGACGGCCAGCACGGTGGCGAGATACGGGTCGAGCGCGTGCGCCAGCGCCTGTTCGCCGAGAGCACCGATACCGAGGCTTGTCAGGGTGACGCCGAGCTGCATCGCGGCGATGAACCGAGGCGGGTCGGCGACGATTTGCCGCACCGCGCGGGCCCGCCGGCTACCCTGATCGGCCAGCTCCTGGATCTTCGTCCGGCGCGCGGTGACGAGCGCGTACTCGCCCGCGACGAAGAACGCGTTCAGCAAGATCAGCGCCGCTACGCCGAGGAGCTCGAGGAAAAGGGTCACGTTCCGGCCGCCGCCGGCGTGGGACTAAGCGGGTCGTCGTCCAAAGGTCTCGCCTGAGTGTAGCGGCGCCTCCTGCCGACATAAGCGAACACGCGTTCGTATAATCTCGGCGTGCGCGCCGAGTACCGGGAAGAGCCCTGCAAGAGCGCCCTCAACCGGGTCAAGGGGATGATGTTCGACTGGTCGCTGAACCCGTACATGGGCTGTGTGCACCGCTGCACGTTCTGCTACGTCCGCGCCTTCGAGCGACGGGCCGACCGTCCTTCGGACGACCGGTACGGGCAGTCGATCAGGGTCAAGGTCAACGTCGTCGAGGTCCTGCGGCGCGAGCTTGCCCGCGCCTCCTGGGCGCATGAGACCGTCGCGATCGGCGCGGCCACCGATCCGTACCAGCCGGCGGAAGGGCACTACCGGCTGACACGCGGCTGCCTCGGAGCACTCGCCGAGGCGCACAACTCGTTCAGCATCATCACGCGCGGGCCGATGATCGTCCGCGACGTGGACGTCCTCGCGGAGGCGGCGAAGCGCGCGGATGTGTCGGTCACCTTCTCGATCCCGACGCTCGACGAGGACGTCTGGCGGAAGACCGAACCGTCGACGGCGCATCCGCGCCAGCGGCTGCGGGCCCTGAAGACACTCGTGGACGCCGGCGTGCGCGCGTCCGTCGGAATGGCGCCAATCCTGCCGGGGATTAGCGATAGGCCCGAGCAGCTCGCCGAGGTCGTTCGCGCGGCCCGCGAGGCCGGCGCCTGCGGGATCTGGGCGAACCTGCTCTTCCTGAAGCCCGGAACGCGGGAGCACTTCCTCGAGAACCTCGCGCAGGACTGGCCCGATGAGCTCGAGCGCTATGAGCGGCTCTACGGACGCCGCGCCTACCTCGGCAAGGAGCAGACGAAGCCGCTGCGCGAACAGGTCAACGCGCTGGCGAAGGAGCACGGCGTGCGTGACCGTCGTAACGTCAAGCTGGAACCTGAGCCGCCGGTGATCGCTGAACAACTGGCGCTGGCCGTGTAAGGACGACAAAGCCCGCTCGGTCCGACAAAGCTCACCCCGTAGTATTGAACCCAGTCAGACGGAGGCTAAATGCCCGTACGCAGCGCCGTGCTCGGTCTTTGCATCTCGGCCCTTGCGGCCACTGCGGCGCACACCAGCTCGCCTCAGTCGAGCCGGGTTCGGGACTGTCAACCCGGCGAGGTGAGGCAGGGAATTGTTGCCTTCACTCATGCCTTCAACGCCGGCGACCTCCCGATGCTCGACAATCTGTTCGCCAGAAAGGGCGGTCACGGGCGGCCGGGCTTCCAGTGGTACTCGACTGGTGGTCCGGGTGCTCGCTTCGGGAGCGCTGCCGCGAACCGGTCCACCCTGATGCCATATTTCGCCGAACGCCATCGCGCACACGAGCGTCTGAAGCTTCTGCAATTGCGCGGAGGTAACGCGGATGACAATGCGTATGCAGACTTCGCGTTCCACATCCTGCGGCAGGCGCGTGGATTACGCCCGACAGCATTTGAAGGCAAAGGTGCCTCGATTTGCTCTCGTTACGGTGCGCGGATCGCGGTCTGGTCGGTAGGGCTTCCCATCCCGCAGTGAAGTAACGCGAAGGAACGCACGAAGCCGACGCACTGGCGAAGGAGCATGGCGTTCGAGACGGCCTTTCGCGTCCCGCGGGAGCCCGAAGCCCGGTGATTGCCGGGCTACTGGCCCACGCGGACTAACGACCAGCCGATTTGCCGCATAGAAAGATCGGAACCGCCCGACCAGGCCGTTTTGGCTCAACCATCCCGCTCGGCTTTTGCCGTAAAGGCCGGATATGCCGCTGGGCGCCGCGGTGGTGTGACCTCGGTGTGACGTGGGACCCGTTGCCAGCGGGGACTACGTCCGCTGGCCTGCTCGGGTTACTGGCCGCCACCGGGAACGCGAAGTGCTAGGCGGGACTCGCGCCGCCGGCCGCTACCGGAACCGACGCCTCCCAGTAACTGTTGAGCGCTCCCTGGATCTTCACGAACCACACGATCGCGGGAATGATGAGAAAGCCAAACGGGAAGAGCCACAAGCCTGTCCAGCCGGTAACCGGCGGTTCCTGCCCCGCCTTTTTGTACATCTTCCCGATCTCTGAGGGGATCACGAACGCCATCACGGGGTGGAGGACGATCCAGATCACGAGGCCCAGGACTCCTCCGAGGCCTTCGCCGGTGTGCTGCCCCATCTCCTCCTCGGTCTTGAAGACCCAGTACCAGCTGTAGAAGCCGAGCGTGACGATAAACATGAGAATCCCGAAGCCGACTCCGCGTGGACGGCCGAGAGGTCCCGTGTTCCCGGGCGTGCTCACCTTGCCTCCTCGGTGGTTGTAAGCGACTGAAGCACGCGAGAGCAGGTCGAGTCAAACGAATACGGTGACCACTTCTAAACTTCGCTGAGCCGCTCGGCCCCGCAGAGGAGCAGCGTCGACCTCGCAGGGCCATCCGTACACGATCTTCCGCGTGGCGCTCCAGCACGAGAGCCTGCTCGTCGCCAGGCGACGGTGCGCTATGCCGTCTGCTGGTTTTCGACCTCGAAAGTCGTCTCCTGAGGCGGCGAGGGGAAGCCGCCTTCAATGCCGCCTTGGAGCTGCGGCATGAGCGTGTTATCGCGGAAGCGCTCCCAGCTTTCCCGCGACTCGTGGATTGCGACGATCGTCCAGCCGTCCGATGAAGGCCCGGCCGCGTGGAAGATTTGACCGTCAGGGAGGTCCCTGCCGCCATTCGGATGTACCGCCGCGAGGGATGCCTCGTACTGCTCCTTCGTCCCGCCCGAGAACCGATGCACGATGCCGTATGCCATCTCCGCTCCTTTCCGTCCGACCCGTTGCGCGCGGCGTCGAAGGCCCGGGTGCCGCAGCCCCTTGCTGTGGGCCTCGGGCGCCGGTAACGCGGGAGCGCCGATCGTATGCCGCTCCATAGCCGGCTTCAACTCGCAATCGCGATTCGGAAAAGAAGCGCGACCGGAACTACAAATCGACGGCGCCGTCTCGGCCCGGAGAGGAGCAGCGTCGACCTCGCAGGGGCCACCCCCCGAAGCATCTTCCGACGGGCGCTCGAACGGGACAATCTCGTGCTCACCGAGGTGTTCGCGCGGGAGATTGCCGCGTGACGATCGCCGGGCGGACCAGATCTCAGATATCGGCCGAGGCGCCGCCCCACTCCTCGGGAACGACGTCGGCGATCGACTGAGAGAACGTCCAGCGGTGGCCGCCGGTGTCCTCGGCCGTGTACTGGCGTTCTCCGTAGGGCTGGTCTGCCGGTGGGTCCAGGATTCGCGCGCCGCGCTCACGGGCCCGCTCGTGGTGGCTGTCCACGTCCTCGACCCGCACCATCACGGAGTGGCAGCCGTGGCTCGCCGAGCCCGCGTCGCGCCGTTCGGTCACGGCGACTGCCCCGTCGCCGACTGCGAGCTGAGCCCGGTGGCTCCCGGCGCGCCAGCGCTCCCTGAAGCCGAAGGGTCAGGCATAGCCAGTCGACCGCCGCGGCGACGTCGTTGTACGCGAGCACCGGGATCACCGTGCTCGCTGGCATGGATCGGTTCGCGATCATGCCCACAGTTTCCCATCGCTCGACCGCTGCTCGCGCTCTCTAAACTCGCTACGGCGGTCTCGGCCCCGGAGAGGAGCAGCGTCGACCTCGGAGGCGATGAAGCGCGAGCGGCTGGTCGCTCCCTTTCGGCCTGATGCGAGCCTAGGGCGCCAGGGCAGCGCAGACCGCCGACACATCACCATCGACCTCGAACGGAAATTGCCCGTGTGAGACGACGACCGTCCCGGACGGGAAGAGGGTGACGAGATACCCCGCGTCGAGTAGCACGATCCCTCCACCGGGCACCAGAATGTGGAATGGCGCCCCGCGCTGGGTGAACACGCCAAGTTCCTCTGATGGATTGCTCGGAGGGGTGGTCGTCACGTTCCAGTGGTTGTCGACGAGCAGCGTCTTGCCGTTTGCCGTAATGGTGCCTTGCTGCTCGTAGTGCTGGATGTTGCGGGGTGGGTTGTCGAAGACAGAGAAGCGCCCGGTTCCGTCGAGGTCGATTCTGATGGCGAAGCTGCAGAAAGTGCCCGCTGGAAAGGTGGCGTGCACGGGGATCGGGAAGGTTCCGGTCAATGGCTGATCGGCGCTGGCAGAACTCGCGAACGCCAGCGCGGCAACGAGCATTGCGGCGACGCCTAGAAGCTTGGTCATGACTCCCCCTCCTGAATGGAGCAATTGGCGCCTGCCTAGTGGCGACTATCTCGCCATGTGACGAAGATTGCAAGGCTTCCGTCGGCGTAGACTGGTGGGGCCGTCCGGCCCGGAGAGGAGCAGCGTCGACCTCGCAGGGCCACGCGTACACGGTGTTCAGAAGAGCGCTCGAGCGCCAGAACGTCATGGGCGCCGAGGCGACGGCCAAGGAGCTCCCTCGACTCGGGCTCGGAGACGCGCTCGAGCTGACGCTCTTGATCGCCCGTAAAGATGCGCGCCGGCATCCGAAGGTCGCGGCCCGCTGGCTCCTCCGCTACCTCGAGGAGGACGACGAGGCGACGATCGACGAACTGGTCTTCGCCTCGTCCTGCCTCGCTGCACTTACCGGGAACCGCTACCAGGAGGCGGCGCAGGCGCTTCGGGACATGACCGAGAAGGCGACTAGGCGACGCCGGGGCCGCGGCGTAGCCTGATTCGCGGGACCGGGAACCGCGGAAGCGCTTGGCGTTCGGTGAAGCCGCCCGGCCCTCCTCTCGTATCCATCGCAAAAACCGGGGTATTCGCGGCAGCAAAGTCCACTTTCACGTCGGGACCCGCGCTACGCTCGCCGGAGTGGGGCCGCGCACCCCGGAGATGCCGCAGCTCTCGTGAGGTGCCGTTCGGCCCCACTCCCCAATGGCTCCCGCCGCAACGGAGCCATTGAGAGAGCGTCTTACATTTTTCACAAGCTGGTGTCTATAGGCCGTTCGGCCTAATCCCTCGCCGAGCGACAGGCCTATTCGACCGTATGCGCGACGGCTGCTGGAGCTAGCCGCGGCTGACCCGGCGTCTCTTAACGATTCGTCGGCGGCTCGCTCTCTTCTAGACGCGCAAGGATTCCTTCAAGTTCGGAGAGTGCCTCGGCGAGCTGCCCCTGCATGTCTCCGCGAGCGCGACCGATCTAAACACGGTCACCAGCTCGTCCGCCGAGACGTCCACCGGCGCGAACTCTTTCAGACGACCTTGGTTTGGGGCGAGCCCTCGATGGACAGGTGCCGTTCGGCCATCTCGACGGTCGCGCTTTGAAGACCTACGCTCGCGAGCTAGCCGCAAAGGGCATGGCCTCCAGCTTCGGCCGCCGGTCGGCGGTCCTAGTGGTTGACGCCCCATGAGACCGCTTTGGCGCTCCGGGCCATGGCCGAAAGATCGACTAGGCGAGGACGAGCTCGAGGCGTAGCCTGAGACGCGGGCCGGGAGGATGGGAAGCGCCGCGGCGCTCGTCCCGTCGCGCGGTTTCGACTTGATCTGAGCCTTGACGCTTTGGCAGCACCGCGAGACGATCTCGGCTCCCCAGGAAGGAGAAGCAGGTGGCCACGCGAGTGCTGCTGCGGCGCAATGCTGGCGGTCGGGCAAGGTTCGGGCGACCGCCGCGCTCGTCGACGCACATGCGGGGCATCGTCGTCGCGCCTGTTGTCTTGGCCGCAGTGCTGGCTCTCGTCCCGTGGGCCGCCGCAGGGACGCTCGACCAGTCCCAGCCCGGGCTAAGTACGACTACCTATACGGCTGTGTCCGATATCTACCCTAAGGCGCAGACGTTCACGAGCGGGTTGACGGGGGCGCTCGACCAGGTCGATCTCGCAATCGGTCGAGCGGCCTCGTCCGTCACCGCAACGCTGGTCGTCGAGATCCGGCCGCTGTCGGGCGGCGTGCCGAGCGGGCCTCCGCTTGCCAGCGCGAGCATCCCGGCAGCGAACGTCCCCGTGGCGTTGGGCGGCCTTCCGTCGGCGTTCTACTCGATTCCGTTCGCCTCGCCGGCTCCCGTGACGGCCGGCGTCCAGTACGCGATCGTGGCCTCGGCCTTGAGCTGCGGTGGCGCCAACTGCTACTTCTCGGCGCTCGGCCCGCTGGGAGATTCGTATCCAGCCGGATCGATTCTCTTCAGCCAAGACTTCGGTGCAACGTGGATGCCGTACACCGCTTTCGGATCCGCGGACTTGCCGTTCAGGACCTACGTCCTCCAGGGGCCGCCATCGAGCAAGCAAGAGTGCAAGAAGGGTGGCTGGCGGAAGTACAAGAATCCGTCCTTCAAGAACCAGGGCCAGTGCGTGAAGTTCGTCAACCACCAGGGTGGTAAGGGCGGCAACGGCAAGGTCGGCAAGGACAAGGGCGACAAAGGCAAGAAGAAGGGCGGCAAGAAAAAGTAGGCGGCCGTCTCGAGTGGTTACGTCCGTGAAGACGACGTGCCGACCAATGCCGACGCGGCCCTGACGTTGAGCCTCTACTCACACGTGCTCGACCCCGGAGAGGTGCCGCAGGCGTCGTTGGAGGCGCTGCTGGTGTGACCGCGGTGTGTCCTGGAACGAGGCACAGTGACTGAAAACGGCCTGATTGGGCCGACCTCCGATTTCCCGCATACAATCCGGCAGGCCGTGGTGGAAAACGGGCAGGGACGCAAGGAGATCACCTGTTTGATCGTGGACGACCACGAGGTCGTCCGCGAAGGCCTGCGCCTGTCGCTCTCGCGCGCGCCGCATATTCGGGTCGTCGGCGAGGCCTCTGACGGGGCCACCGCGGTCGCGCTCGCGGAGCGGCGCAAGCCCGACGTCGTGATCATGGACGTCCGCATGCCGGGGATGGACGGACTCGAGGCGACGAAGATCCTGACCGAGAAGGTCCCGGAGACGGCCGTCCTCATCTTCACCGCGTATAGCGAGCGGAGCCTGCTCGGCCGGGGGCTGGATTCGGGCGCAAAGGGCTACATCCTCAAGGAGGCGCCCCATCAGACCCTGCTGAAGGCGATCGACAAGGTGGTCGCCGGGGACGGCTTCGTCGACCCGGCGCTGATGCCCGCGTTCCTCGGCGACGCGCGCGACGAGATGCTGACCGGCCGCGAGCGAGAGATCCTGCAACTCCTCGCCGACGGGATGTCGAACGCGGACGTCGCCGCGCGGCTCTTCATCAGCCAGGAGACCGTCAAGAGCCACGTGCGGCACATCCTCACGAAGCTCGAGGCGGACACGCGGACGCACGCAGTTGCGATTGCGCTTCGCGACGCGATCATCGATTAGGCGTCGCTTGCGATGCCGACTGGAGGCCACGGCGGCTTTGCCGGCGGGGCCGTCTAAACCCGGTGGAAGGATGATTCGCGGATGAGACTCGCGTTCCGTTGGACTAGATTCGCGCCGGCCGTCGCTGCGGTCGTCGCGGGCGTGTCTCTCGGAGCCGTTGGGCTGGCTAGCGGGCCAACCTGGCTCGCCTGGATCGGGTTCGCCGGTGCGGTTGTGGCTGCCGCAGCAGCGGCTTTCTCGCTGCTCTTCGCCGAGCGGCGCCGGCACAGGGTCGAGAAGGGCGAGCTCGTCGCGCAGGCGACCTTCCTCGACTCGCTCGTCGAATCGATGGGCACGATCGCGCAGACGCGGGAGGCGGCGGAGATCCTCGAGCAAACGCGCCGCGAGGCGGAGCGCATCTTCCGTGCGCGGGCGCAGATGCTCCCTCCCGGGGAGAAGCCCCAGGCGGCGCCGGCCGAGCGCTCGGTGCTTTTTCCGCTGCGGGTTCACGGCGAAGAGATCGCCTCGCTCCGCCTGACGCGCAACCGCCCGTTCGACCGCGGCGACGTCGTGCGCGCGACGGTGCTAGCAGACTTCGCCGCTCGTGCAGCGGAGAACGCCCGGTTGCTGGCCGAGGCCAAGGTTCGCGAGGCCGACCGGGCACGCCTCTCCGAGCAGCTCGTCACTGCTGAGCAAGACGAGCGGCGACGGTTGGCTCTCTTCCTTCACGACGGGCCGGTCCAATCGATGTCCGGGATCGGTCTCATGCTCGACGCCGCGATAGGCTCGATCGAATCCGAGCGGCTCGACGATGCCCAACGGGTACTGGCGGCTGCGCTCGAGCGCCACCGGGAGACCATCCGTTCGCTGCGCGACCTCTCCTTCAACATCGAGCCTGTCGTCCTGCGCGACCAGGGCTTCGCTGCTGCCGTTCGCGCCTACGCCGACCAGATCGGTCTCTCGAACCAGATCCAGGTCGACCTCGACCTCGACGCAGCCGGGCAGTTGGCGGAGAAGGCGCAGGTCGGGCTCTACCAGATCATCCGCGAGGCGGTCAGCCAGGCGATCCGCCGCGGGCCGCCGACCCGGATCTCGATTCGAGTCGCGCAGCTCGACGGCGAGGTCGCGACCGAGATCTCCGACGACGGAACGGGCGAGCGCCGGCGGCGAAGTTTCGAGGCGATCGAGGAGCGCGCGCTGACATTGAACGGCCGCATGACGGTCGGCGCCGGGGCCAACGGCGGCACCGCCGTCCGGGTCGTCTTGCCACGGTATGCCGCGGAGAGCGAACGCTCCGACTAGGCGTCGCTTGCCGACGCCGACAAGGAGGCTGCGCGGGCTTTGCCCGTGCAGCGGTCTTGACCCGGTCTTTGGGTAGCGACGTCTGGACCAGCCAGGCGTGCTCCCCGATTAATATCGCGGCCCGGAATGAGCGCGAACGGCTATCTGCTCTTCATCTCGACGCCGACGGGCTACGAGCTGCGCGAGCGCCAAGGCGATCTGCCGGGCGTCGGTCAGGAGATCGACGACGACGGGGCGCGGCTTCGCGTCTCGAAAATTGGGCCTTCACCACTGCCCGGCGACCGGCGTCCTTGCGCGTACTTGCAGCCGGTTAGCTAGCTCTCCCGCCCACACAGGTTGTGAACGGCTGAGGTAGACGTCCGGCCCTCCTTCGAGGCTGTGGGTCTTCCCGGACTCACGCTCACAGGAGGGCGCGGATGTATCTGCACGCTAACGCCAAGCTCGGACTGGCTGGCCGTTTCGCCTTGGTCACGGCGATCGAGCAAGGGATGACGCTGAAGGCCGCCGCGGCCGCCTTCAGCGTTTCGCCGCCGACGGCGCATCGCTGGTGGCACCGTTGGCTGGAGGCGAGCGAGGAGGCTCGGCAAACGCTTTCCTGTTTGTTCGATCGCTCGAGTCGTCCCCGCCGCTCGCCGCGGCAGCTCGCGCCGGAGCTCGAGGCGGCGATCTGTAGCTGCCGTCGCAAGACGGGCTGGGGACCGCGGCTGGTTGCCGGCGCGACCGGCTTCGCACACTCGACCGTCTGGAAGGTGCTCAAGCGGGCTGGGATCTCGCGGCCGCCGCGAGCTGCCAAGGAGCCAGCCAACCGCTACGAGTGGCCCTGTCCCGGCGACCTGCTGCACATGGACGTCTCCCGCTACGCGCGCTTCCTGCGCCCCGGACACCGCATCACCGGTGATCGCTCGCAGCGCTCCCGCAAGTGGATGCGCCCCGAAAGGCGGGTCGGCTACGACTACGCGCACGCGATCGTCGACGACCATTCACGACTCGCCTACGCCGAGCTCCACGACGACGAGAAGGCCGCGACCGTCACCGGCTTCCTCGAACGGGCGCTCGCCTTCTTCGCTGCGCAGGGGATCGTCGCGAAGCGGCTGATGACCGACAACGGCTTCAGCTACGTCAAGAACCGCTCGCTGCGCGAACTGCTCGCCAGCCACGGCATCCGCCACCTGACCACCGAGCCGTACCGGCCGCGCACGAACGGCAAGGTGGAGCGCTTCCACCAGACGATGGCGCGCGAGTGGGCCTACGGGCTCAGCTACCGCTCACATCGACAGCGCAACCAGGCGCTGCCGCACTGGCTCGGCCACTACAACCGGCACAGGCCACACAGCTCGCTCGGAGGCCAACCTCCGATCAGCCGCGTTCACAACGTCTGTGGGCAGGACAGCTAGCGACCTGCTCGGCCGCGATTCGGCCGAAGACGAGCGCGGCGGCGAGTCCGCTGGCGTAGCCGCCGGTCGACCAGCCGCCGGCGTCGACTCCGGCCGCGTAGAGCCCCTCGATCGGGGTCCCTGTTTGACTGAGCACGCGGGTCTTCTCGTCGATCACGAGACCGCCGATCGTGTGGGTGACCGCGGCCGCGACGTGAACGGCAAGGCTGCCGTCGTCGCGCTCCTCGACCGTCCCGCCGACTGAGCGGGCGCGCTCGACAACCTCGGCGACCGTTCCGTATGGCGTCCTACGCCCGAGATTGTTCGGATCGACGACGAACCAGGCTCGCCCGCCGCGGCGGGCGATCTCCTGGACGAGGCCGTTCTCCGACCAGTCGTCATCCTTCACGGCGATCCCCTCTCCGCTGTCGTCGAAGACCCGGGCGAGATGCCCGTAGAGCTGAGCGTGGTCGACGAACTCCTCCTCCCCCCACCTCGCCGGCGGCGCCGGCATCGCCCGCCCATAGAACTCGTCCATCCCAGGCGTCGTTGCAGCCCCGGCGGCAAGTCCGAGCTCGAGACCGTCGCCCTCACTCCACGGATTCGAGCGCATGGCCAGACCGTGCTCGCGGGCCAGCCGGATCGGGAAGCCACCGGTTGCGAGCACGAGCGGCTCCTCCAGACCTGTCCCGGGGTCTGACCCCAGGGCATGTCCCATCTGAACGTCCCCGGCCGCCCGCGCGAGCACATCCGTCAGGCCGCGCGGATCGAAGCGCCGGCCGACCGTGCGCGCGTTCGCCGTCTCGGCGGAGACGAGCGGGGCGCCCAGCGACTTCAGCCAGTCGAGTGCGTCGTCGAGTTGTTCGACGATCAGCCGTTGGAGCCGTGGATCACCGGTCGGGCACTCGCGCCGGAAGTCGTCCAGCGAGCGGTAGCGCCAGATAACGGCGCTCGACAGCAGCATCGAGCCCCCCGGCCGGCTGCCCTTCTCGAGCACAGTGGGCGTGACGCCGAGCTCCCGGGCGCGCGCGGCCACGCACAGCCCGGCCATGCCGGCGCCTGCAACGACCACTTAGGTCAGCGAAAAGCTTGCTTTGTGCTCGACGTACTCGACCCGCACACGCTCGGGGCCCCACAGAAAGACCGCGTACGTGTTCGGCGCGTCGACGACGTCGTCGATCTCGACGCCGAGCTCCTCAGCCTCCGAGATATGCTCCTCGGCCGAGTCGACGAGTACCGCGAGGTGGTTCAGCAGCGGGCGCTCAGGCTCGCCCGGATCGCTCTCGTGCAGCTCGACGAAAGCGCCGCCGACCTCGACGCGCGGCTGCTCCGATGGGCCGGGGGGCGCATAGCGGAAGCCGAGCCGCTCGTAGGCCCGAGCCGTGGCGGTCGGGTCGCGCGAGAACAGCGCGGTGTGGTCGAGGTCGTAGTCGACGTCGGTTCGCCCCTCGACGAGCCCGAGTCGAAGGCCCTCGTAGAGGTCGAAATAGGCCTCGCCCTCGCGCGGCTGCTCGACCGCGAGGTTCTCAGGCAGCTCCGCGATCGCTGCGCGCAGGTCGGACACCCGAAGGGCGATGTGCTTGAGCGCGCCCCGCTCACGCGGCCCGTCGGCCTCGAAGAGTGTCAGCTTGCCGCGGCGAGCGTCCGAGCCGACGAGCGTGAACTTGTCGGTTCGCTCGATCACGTGCATGCCGAGATGAGCGGTGACGAAGTCCGCGATTGGATCGCGCTCGGCGACCCAGAGCGCGACGTGGTCGAGTGTCCGCGGCCTCACCGCAGCAGGATAACCATGCGCAGGTAGGTGACCGAGAACCCTTGGTTTACCGGCTTTTTGCGGCCACGGCGCGCTGGAGCTGGGCTTTGTTCATTCGCGAGCGGCCCTTGATCCCACGTCGCTTGGCCTCGTTGTAGAGCTGCTCCTTCGTGCGCCCACCGGGACCACTTCCAGAGCGAAGCCCCCCGCGGCGGCCCGAGGAGATGTCACGGATCGAGCTCCGCGAGGCGGACTTAGCCTCACCCTTGCGAGCTCGCTCCTTGTTGACCGTCGCAGCGGCGATCTCCTTCGCTCGCTTGGTCGAGCGCCCCTGCTTCTTCTCGGCTTCCTTGATGTGCTCGTACTGACGTTCGCGCTTCGCGTTCCAGGCTTGCTGCGGCATCGAAAACCCCTTTCTCGCTGGACGCCTCGGTTGTTCCCAGCGAGCGCCGGATGTAACGCAGGAGGGTTTGGCGTAAGCCGCTCGTCGCCGGGGTGCGATGCTCGTTCCCTGGGGAGGACGCAGGGAGCGTCCAGATCAGTAGATATGGGCGCGACTGCGTAAACAGAGCGGAGCTGGTGGGCGAGCAGCGCGGCCCGGCGGCACAGCTGTTTTGCGCCAAACCCTCCTACCCCTCGAGGGGCGGATTCTGGACGTTGTGCTGCGTCGCGTATTCGTTCGTGAGGTTGTTGATGACGTCGGCGCCGTCGCCGTAGGCGTAGTTGATCTTCACGAAGTCGTTCCACTTCTCCGGCAGCGCGTCCTCGGGGAAGATCGCCTCGACGGGGCACTCCGGTTCGCAGGCGCCACAGTTACGCGTATAGACGCCGCCCGCAAGCGTGAACGCATGCTTGCCAGGCACCACGGCACAGAAGGTTTCGGCCTCTTCGGCCTCCGGCTTCTCGACCTTCATCACGCGCCAGAAGACCTCGCGGGTCGCCAGGTACAGCCACCGGATCGGGCGGCTGCGAACGCCGAAGTTCGTCTTCATGCAGGACTCCTCGCCGGAGCCGACCGGGACGAACCCCGCGTACGGTGCGGCAGCCTCCAGCCAGGCAAGCGCCTCGTGGTCTGTCGAGCGTAGGCGCCAGGACCCTGCCTTGACGGCATCGCCGTCCGCGGCGAGCCAGCCGTCAACGAAGCCGGCGATGTACTCGACATCCCCGGTTTCGGGGAGCGAGCGCTTAAGGTTCACCGGTGCCCGGACGACGCCGGTGCCGACGTAACCCGGATGAACGTCGAGGCACGGTGAAAAGTTGATCTGGTCGAAAAAGCCTTTGAACTTCGCGACCTTCTCGCCGAAAAGCTGGACGTAGTGCAGATGCTGGCCCGACCGAATCTCCTGCTTGTTCCAGCTACCGTCGCCGAAGACGAGGCCGTGCAACACACCGAGGCGATACGTCTCGGAGTCACGTTGCGCCGTCACGCTCGCCGACGGAACGAACTGCCCAGGCGCAAGCGAATCGGTTCGCTCGCCGTCTGCGAGGGGCCAGGAATGGGTCGGGGTCGCCCAGACCGTTCGCCTGAACTTCGAGATGTTCCGCGTCGTCAGACGGGTACCACCGTGCCGCGACCGTTCTTCGAAAGCCGGCGCCAGTTCGAGCTTGGCGAGTGGGTGACGGTTGAAGCGTTTCACGACCGCGGGCCTGAAGCCGTCGTCGGTCAGGACTCGGCATGTCTGACCTTCGAGCTCCGCGAAGGTGCGGACGCCTTGGCTGGTGAGAAACTGCTCCGACGGCGCGAAGCAATCGATGCACTCCTCGGGGTCGATGATCAGGATCCGCTCGAACTCGTGGATGCAGTCGACGGGGCAGACATCGACGCACGAGAGGTCTTTGATGTCGATGCAGGGCTCGGCGATGATGTACGTCATCGGCCGATCAGTCTACTCAGGCCGTTAGCTCCTCGACGAGGTCCTTGGCGCGCTCCGTCAGCGCGGATTTCACGACCACTTGGTCGAAACCGGCCTCGTGGGCGCGGCGCAATCCGGACGTGTCTGTGTGGTTCGTGAAGCCGAGAATCGGCACGTCCGGATAGGCGTCGGCGACCTCGTCGGGATCGATCCGGGCGATATCTGCGATCACGAGGTCAGGCGGGTCCACGCTATCGACCGTGACGAGGTGGTAGCCGGGAAGAAGTCCCTCGAGCTTGCCGCGAAAAAAGAGGTCGACTCCCGCCAGCAGGATCGTCGCCACCTACCGAGGGTAACACTCTCGATCGCTAGTCCAAAGCCCTCTTTCACCGCCTTGTTACGCTCGTCCAGATGGCTGAAGCCGAGTTCCGGAAGGTTGGCCGCGTAGAGGACATCCCGCCCGGGACGATCAGGCCCTTCACGGTCGACGAACAGGAGATTGCGGTCGCCAACGTGGGTGGCGAGTTCTTCGCCACCCAACAGCATTGCCTCCACCTAAGCGGACCGCTCGGTGAGGGCCGGCTCGAGGGAAAGAAGCTGAGCTGCCCGTGGCACGGCTGGCAGTACGACGTGACGACCGGCAAGAACGAATTCGACCACGCGATTCAGCTGCAGACCTTCCAGGTGAAAGTCGAAGGCGGCGACGTCAAGGTCGCGATCTAAGGATTCGTTCGAGAGCGGCCTGGACTTGATTCGGGCCGGCGAGTTCTTCGCCGCTCACGAGGATCTGGAAGACGCGTGGCGTGCCGCCGAGCCGGCAGAGCGCGACTTCCTCCAGGGGCTCGTGCACGTCGCAGTCGCCTGGTACCAGGCCGGGCGCGGCAACCGGGTCGGCTGCGAACGCCAGCTCGAGAAGGCGCGCCGGCGCCTCACGCCCTACGGCCCCGCGCACCGGGGCGTCGACATCGCCGCCCTGCTGGCGCAACTCGAGGCGGCCGGCAAAACCGTCGAAGCAGGCTCGCTGGAGCTCGCACCGCCGGTTCTCTAGTTCACGCGCCCGCGCAACCCCCACCCTCTATATGGGTGGGGCTCCTTCCCACCTCCCTCTGCAGGCGAGCCTAGCGCCGATTTTCGCGCCAGTCGGTGCCGGGGTTGGAACAAATGTGGAAACTTCGCGAAACGGGCTCCGCGGCCCCGCCCGCGCTAGTGCAACCCCGCAGCCTCGAGGGCGCGGTTGAAGCCGATACTCAGCCACCAGATGCGGTCGAAGAAGAGCAGCAGGCCGATCCCGACGAGCAGCGCGCCGCTGACCGTCCGGATCGCGACGTAGTGGTCGCGGAGCCAGCGAAACGGCCCCATCACTTGCGAGAAAGCGATGCCCGTCAGGACGAAGGGCAGCGCCAATCCCAACGAGTACGCGAGCAACAAGACTGACCCGCGCGCAACAGTGGTCGTCGACCCCGCCAGGACGAGAATCGTCCCGAGCACCGGCCCCATACACGGCGCGGCGCAGACCGCGAAGGCCGCACCGAGCAGCGCCCCCGAGCCCCGACGCCTCGCGCCGCCGACGAGGCCCGGCGCAACTAGGCGCTCGGGGAACGGCAGCAGGCCGACGAACGCTAGCCCGAAGACGACCACCACGAAGCCGGCCACCGCTTGCACCCGCGTCGAGTTCAGCGAGACGGCGTTGCCCACGAGTCCCGCCCCCGCGCCGAGCGCGACGAAGAGCACGGTGAAGCCGGCCACGAACGGGAGGCTGGCGAGAAAGACCCGCTTGGTCGTCCCGGGCTCGCCGAGTCGCCCGGCCTCGACCGCGGAAACCGCGGAGAGGTAGCCCGGCACCAGCGGGAGCACACACGGAGCGATGAACGAAACGAGCCCCGCTAGGAATGCGACCGGAACCTGGCCGGCCATTACTCGAAGCGGGCGAGCTCTTCGTCCACGCGCCGGTCGAGCTCTGGGTCGATCGGCCCCTGGCCGTTGGACGACTGCACGGCCAGAGGCTCATGGTCCGTACGCCCACGTGTCCACCCCCATGCCGCGACGCCGAGGATCAGGGCCGCCGCGCCGATCCCGGCCAGCGGTAGCACCCACGCGAGCAGATTGAAGCCGTGCTTCGGCGGCGCCGCGAGGATCGACTCCCCGTACTGCTGGACGAGCATGTCTTTGATCCGGCTCTTCGTCCACCCCGCCTTGATCCGGATCTGGATCTGGCGCTCGATCTGCTTCGCCGCCGCCGAGTCCGACTGCGCCAGCGTTGTCCCGCAGACGGGGCACATGACCTCGTTCTCGAGCTGGTTCAGCGTCGGATGCCGCTCGCTCGCGAACGCGGCCGGCGCGAGCAGCAAAGCGGCCGCGACGAGCACGACGAGCCGCCGCATCATGCCTTGTTGGCCGCGAGCTGTTTCAGGAACCGTGGCAGATCTTCCTCGGCCTGCATCTGCCCGATCACATTGCCGTTGCGGTCGATGAAGAAAATCCGCGGGATCGGCAGCCCGCCCCAGGTGTTCAACACCTTCCGGCCCTGCTCGCGGACGATCGTGTACGTGAGGCCGTACTTGCGCACGTACCGCTTCGCGTCGGAGCTGAAGTCGTCCGTGTTGACTCCGACGAAGGCGATCTTGTCCCCGTACTGACGCGAATATTTCTCGAGCCGCTTCGACTCGTAGGGGCACGCGTAACACCAGGAGGCGAAGAAATCCACCACGCGAGGCTTCTTGATCGCGGCGAGCTCGACCGTTCCATCACCGTCGAGCCGCGGCAGCGTGAAGTTGGGCGCGGCCGGCCGCTTGCCTTGAGACAGCTGAGCGGCAACGCCCCCACCGGGATCGTGCGTCAGCTTCCAGACCAGCAGTGCAAGCAGGCTCGCGACGCCCGCGAGGGCGAGCGCCTGCAGGGCATGGCGGATCGGTCTCGTCCTCATGCTCAAGCTGTACCCAAGGGGCGGGTTTCCCAGAGCCGGGTTTGGACGACCGCAGCCGCAAGGCCACTACGGCCTCCAGGTCGGCATCGCAAGCGACGCCTCATCGTCATGCCGAGACGATGAAGACGATGGTCCCGATGCGGACGTGCCGGAACAACCATTCGGCCTCGTGGATCCGCATCCGGATGCAACCGTGGGAGGCCGAGTAGCCGATCGACGCCGCGTCGGGCGTGCCGTGGATCCCGACACCGGGCGCGCTCAGGCCCATCCAGCGCGTCCCGAGCGGGTTGCCAGGGCCGGGCGGAACGGGCTTCAGCCCTGCAGCCCACGGAGAGGTGGGCGGGTACCACCAGGGGTTCCTCCACTTGACGACGATCCGGAAGCGGCCGAGCGGTGTCGGGTAGATCGCCTGTCCGGTCGCAACCGGGAAGACTCGCCAGGGCCGCATCCCGCGATAGAGATGGAGCTGGTTGGAGCCGCGGCGGATCACGATCACCGGCCCAAAGTTCGTCCGGGTGGTCGCCGGCGGGGTGACCTTCTGCCGCAGCCGCAGGGGGCCATGCTTGTTCGCGACCAACGCGCCCACGATCGCCGCCTCTGCACGGGCGCGGTAGAGCGTGAGACCGATGACCGGCTTCGCAATCCAGGGCCGGAGGCTTCGGAGGAAGAGCTGCGCGTCGACCGGTTGGACGTCGAACCGCCTCGCGACAACGCCCACGTACGAACGCACTCGAGCTCGGTTGACCGAGACCTCGAGCCTGATCTGCGTTCCAGGTACGGCGCTTCCGGCCCGGGCGACCGCTTCGCCGATTCGGGCTACCGCGCCGAGCTGACCGGGCTGGGGCGCGAGCCGATGGCTCCGAACGACGATCGTGAGCGGCTGCGAGAACGACTGGTCGACGGCGTCGTATGCATCAGTCGAGGTCAGCCCTCCGACGGGCACACCCCCGATCGAAACCCCGGCAGCGATCGTGGGCTCCAGCGTGGTCGTTCCGACCGTGGTAGTCGTCCCGGTAGTTGCCGTCGTCGCCAGAGCCGATAGCGGCCCCGCACCCGAGGCGGCCGCGGCGGCGAGCAAGCCGGCGGCGGCGAGCACAAGCGCAAAAACTCCTGCAAGCGCTCCCCGTCTCACGTGGTCATTGTAGAAACAGCCGCGGGTCGTCGCTGATCACCCCGTCGACGTCGAGAGCGACGACCCGTCGCAGCAGTTCCGGCTCGTTCACGGTCCAGGCCCAAACCGCCGCGCCGCTTGTATGGCAGCGATCGACGGCTGCTCTAGAGAGGACGGCGTAGTGGAGCATCGCGACCGTTGCACCCGTCGACCTGAGCCAGCGGGGAAGTCGACGCGGCAGCACCCTGGCGAGCACCGCGACGGCCGGAGGCACGAGCGGCGTGAGTAGCCGCCGGCGCGCAAGCCCGCGTCGATCCTCGGGGTAGGTGATGCCGACAGCCAACCGCGGCTCCTCCGCCCGGAGGTCGCGGAGCGCGGCCGTCCAGAACGAGCTCGCGACCGTGCGTTCGACGAGGCCGTGTCGGCGGAGCGCCGCGGCGATCTCGCGCCCGTGCTGAGGGCTCTTGACGTCGGTGTGCAGTCCCACTTCGACGGCCGCGAAAAACTCGAGCGCCTGCTCCAGGGTCAGCAGCTCCGGCGCGAGCTCCCGGAGCTCGGCCAGCCGCAGCGGCCGGACCCGGCCGGCGGCGACACCGTGGCTCACCTCGAGGAGATCGTTGGAGTGAGCGAGCACGAGCGTGCCGTCGTCGAGATCGAGGACGTCGAACTCGACGAAGTCGACCCCGACCTCGATCGCGCGCCCGAACGCCGCAAGGGTGTTCTCCGGCCCCAGCGCCGCGGCGCCTCGATGGGCGATTCGCAGCGCGCGAGCACCGCGACGAAGCTGCGTCAAGTCCTGCGAATGACGACGACAGCGCAGTCGTCAGTGAGGTCGCCGCCGGTGAAGGCGCGGCAATCGTCGACGACGGCGCGCGCAAGCTCCGCAGCAGGCAGGCTCGCGTGCGCCGCGAGCAAGGCGTCGAGCCGCTCGTCGCCGTAGGGCTCGCCGCCGCGACGAGCTTCGATGACGCCGTCGGTGTAGAGCACAAGCGCGCCGCCCGCCGGAAGCTGCTCGCGCAGCTCGTCGTAGCTCTGACCGGGGTCGATTCCGAGCGCGAGTCCGCTCGCCGCGAGAGCGGCCACGTCGCCGTCAGGCGTGACAAGCCGCGGCCACGGGTGGCCGGCGCAACCGCAGGCGACGGCGCCGGTCGCAGGATCGACCGTCAGGTAGAGCATCGTGATGAACTTGCTCGGCGCGATCTCGCCCACGACCACCTGATTCGCAGCGGCGAGAAAGTCGCCCGGCTCGGGATGCTCGCGTGCCAGCGAGCGAAAGACGAATTTCGCCATCGCCATGTCCGCGGCGGCGTCGATGCCGTGACCCGTGACATCACCGAGCGCGACCGCGAGACGGCCGTCGTCGAGCCTGAGGAAGTCGTAGACGTCGCCGCCGACGTCGAGACGGGCCGACGATTCGTAGACGTCTCCGAGGTCGATCCCCTCGATCTTCGGATAGACCCGCGGGAGCAGCGATCGCTGCATCGTGTCGGCGAAGCGCTGTTGCTGCTGGTAGAGCCGGGCGTTCTCAAGTGCCAGCGCGGCCTGGCCGGCGACCGAGAGCGCGAGCTCGAGGTCGCCCTCTCCGAGCGGCCGCCCCGGATCGAGCGACACCAGTGTGACGGTGCCGAGCACCTCCTCCGGCGTCGAGACCGGAACGATTGCGGTCGTTGAGCCGCGCTCGAGAAACGGGACGAGCAGACCGTACGCGCCCCCCAGCTCGGTGGCGATGCCGGGATCGAGCAGCAGCGGCCGCCCGCCGGCGAGGAGGCTGCGTAGGCGCGGCGACAACGGCTGTGGCCGCAGCAGGATCGTCTTGACAGCCTCGGCCATTCGCTCGTCGCGAACGTGCAAGGCCTGTGTGACGAGCGCCTCGGCGCGCTCGTCGGGCATCCGGATCCCGACGGCGTCGAGCCCGAGCAGCTCGGTGAACGTCCGCACGAGCGCCTCGAGCGTCGTCTCGAGCGAGAGGCTCTGGGCGAAAGTCGCCGAGATCTCGTAGAGGGAACGCAACGTGCGCGACGTCTGCTGCTCCGCCTCGAGCGCTTCACGCCGTTCGGCATCTCGGCGCTTCAGTTGCTCGTGGAGGCGTGCGTTCTGGACGGCGACCGCGAGCTGCGCGGCGAGCGCCGTCACCAGCGCGAGCTCGTCCGCCGTCAGCGTTCGTCCGCTGGGCGGATAGACGGCGAGCAGTCCGATCAAGTCCTCGCGAACGCGGAGCGGCAGACCGACTGCGGCTTCGATGCCCGTTTCGGCGAGCTGCTCGCGCACCGAGGCGAGCCGGAGATCCGATCTCGCGTCGTCGATCAGCATCGCCTCGCGCCCGCGCAGCGGCCCCCTAGCGAGCTCGATCAGCCGCTCGGCCACGCGCGTGTGCGGCCCGGCCAGGCCGCGGCCGGCGGCCTCGAACAGCCGATCCTCATCGGGCTCCAGCAAATAGACCGCCAGTCGGTCGGCGCCGACCAGCTCGGCGATCCGGTCGATCGCCGTCTCCAGCGTGTGCGCCAGTGAGAGCTGCGCGATCGCCTGGCCGACGACGGCGACGAGCGCCCGGCTGCGGTCGAGCTCAACCGCCTGCCGATGCGCGCGCTCGCTCGAGCGGAGGGCATGAGCCGCCCGCGCCGCGAAAGTCGTCAGCGCGTCGAGCACCTCGTCGGAGGGGACGAGCGGCTGTTCGAACCTGAGCTGAAGGGCGCCCAACGGGGGCTGGCCGAGCAACAGAACCCAGGAACTCGAGGTGACCGAGAAGGGCGCACGCGCGGCGAGCGCGTCCACGACCTCGCGCTCGTCCTGGCCCTCCGTGCCAAACGTACCGCCGACATACGGCTGCAGGTCGTCGCCGAGCCGCCAGACGACTGCGCCCTCGGCACCGCTTCCCTGGGCCGCCAGCCGAGCGATCTCCTCTGCGGTGCGCTGCACGTCGAGGCCGGTGGCGAGCGCGTCTCCACCGAGCCGCAGTAGGTCGCGGGCCGGAAGCGGCGAAATCCCCTTGCCGTTTCCGCCCAGACCCGCAAGCGCGATCGCGGCGTGCTCGGCTGCCAGCCGCCCGAGGCTCTCTTCTTCGGTCGTGAAGGACTGCGCGTGCCGGAAGAGCTCCAACCGGCCGAGCTCGCGGCCCCCGAGTGCGATCGGCAGTGCGAGCGCAACGTCAAATCCAAGCCGGCGCCCGGTGGAACGAACGGCATCGCCGTCCGCGAAGGGCGCAGCCCGCGAGCCCTGCAGCTCGGCGGCGACGGAGGTCGACGACGCCGAGACCGCGCGAGCCTCGAGCCAACGGCCGCCCTCGGCGAGCACGCGCACGACGACGACCTCGGCGGCGGCGGCACCGGCAGTCGCTTCCGCGATCGCCTCCAAGGCGTCGTCGGGAGAACCACCCTCGGCCATCCGTCTAAGAGCGGCCGTCAACGCTTCGAGCGCCGTGGCGCCCTCGGCTGCTCCCTTCGTTCGGCCCGAGTCGATCCTGATCGTCCCCCAATCGGGAGTATGGCGGCATGTAAGCAGGCCGGCCTTCTAAACTTGCGCGGATGGCGGAGCCCGCAAGGAAGACGCCCCCGCCGGATGTGCCCGTCTACGACCCGGGCGTCGTCCGTCGCGAATATCGGCGCCAGCGGGCGAGGCGGGAGGCCCGGCTGCGGCGCACTCGCGAGCGGCGCGCGGCGAACGTCCGCTTCTGGCTGATCGTGGTGGCTCTGCTGGCGCTCAGCGTCTATCTGAGCATCGCCATGTGGCATCAGGTGCAGAGGCTGTTTGGGCTCTAGTCGCGAGCGAGCGTGGAGGTCGCCAGCGCCCGGCCGAAGGGCCGCCACAGACCTGCCTGCCACGACTCGCAGCCGCACATCGCGCACGGCGGGAGCTCCCTGCAGACGGTGATCGCGTATCCGCAGTCGACGCAGCGGAACTCGCCTTTCACATGATCTCCGGCGGCCGAAAGCTGGATTTCGTCGCCGCCGGCGGCAGTGGTCGGATCTTCGCGAGACGCGCTCATTCCAACCTCTTTGATCGGCAACATATGAATCAAACCATGAAGATGCACATACTTCCACCGTGGCAACCGAGGAACCCCTCTCTCCCGCGCCCGTGAGCCGCAGGCCCGCCGACCGCATTCAGGCGATGCCGGGCGGCATGACCGCGGTCGGCGAGCGTGCTACCTGGATCGCCGGTCTCGTGCTCAGCATCTCGGCCTTCACCGACTGGTACGCCGGCTCCGGCGCGGTCGGGCCGACGATCGGCGTGACCGGCTGGCATACCGGAACGCTCGGCAAGCTCGTCTTCTTCATCGGGCTGGCGGTGATCGCGCTCGTCGCGCTCCGCGAGGCCGGGATCGAGCTGCCACCGACGGTTCCGGAAAGCCTGATCGTGATCGCGCTGGGCTCGCTCTCGACGATCTTCGTCCTCATCCGCTTGATCTCGATCCCCGACGAGTTCCTGCCGGCCAGCGGACGGGGGATCGGAATCTGGATCAGCCTGCTGGCGTCGCTCGCCGTAATCGGGGCAGGGCTCTTGACAGCATCCGAAGAGCTATAGCTCTCAAGTCCCTGGCCGGCGAGCCTCCCGACCGGCGGAGCCGGCCTCCGGCCTGCCTCGCGCCGCTGAGGGCCGCGTGCTCATCAGGCCCGTGCTACTAGCATTGTTCCCGCCGGCCCGCCACCGCCAGCGACGCGCCAGGAACCTGAGAGCCAAGGCGATCCCGACCCCGAGGACGGCGCCGCCGATCACGTCCAGCGGGTAGTGCACCCCGACATAGACGCGAGACCAGGCGATCGCGGCGGCAAGGACGAAGAAGGCGGGTGCAGCGCGCGGCGCGTTGAACGCCAGGATCGTCGCGCAGGCGAAGCTCATCGTCGCGTGACCGGACGGAAACGAGCCGTCGTGCGGCGCGTGGACGAGCGGTTTCGGCGACGCGTAGACGTCGTTGGGCCGCACTCTGCCGACCCACTGCTTGAGCCCGTACGAGATGAGCTGCCCCGCGAAGACGCCGATCGCGACTTGCAGGAAGAGCGGCGGCCGTCGCCACCACACCGCGAGCACGGCCGCGATCGCGAGCCAGACCAGTCCCTGGCCGCCGATCCACGACAGACCTTCGAAGACCGGGTTCAGCCACCCGACCC
>WNGE01000225.1_pt1 | contig 77663 bp, 65 predicted proteins | sample 5400651 | NCBI WGS metagenome assembly WNGE01 (sample SAMN13153370, study PRJNA577476) | soil metagenome | isolation source: 60 cm soil or saprolite under grassland replicate 2 | place: USA:California | collected 2016-06-15 | reverse complement strand
CTGAAATGATAGACGATAGGAAGGGTTATTTTTTAGGGATGGATTTTTAAAGGAGAAGTTTGCAAATGATGAAGCTTTCATCTCACATAAGACTTTATTTGACGAGTACAACTTTGCTGTAGCAGATAAATAAAATTGTTCCGTTACTGTAGATATGGAATTAAATTGTCCTTTTATGGCATCTCTGGAATTAAGTGGTGTGCTGGCTACTTAGCATATCCGTTCCAAAAAGAGCGATAATGATGGCTCAACCAGTCCTTTTTCTTTGCCATCTTCGTATCTGATAGGTGTTGTTAGGGTTCCCGTATAACTGTTTACTTCCTAGATTTAGAACGGACATACTAAGTAGCTAGCATAGGGAATAAGTGTCTCGCCAAGCGTGTTTATATAAGTGTATGACATCACAAAGAAATTGGATCGCTTCTGTGGGAAAAGGTTTCTCCGAGCAACAATGGGTAGAGAGATGTTCACACAGGAGTAAAGACACATGAGACTATATGTAGGGGGTCTCCCTTATCAAACCACCGAGCAAGATCTGGTTGATCTGTTTGCACAAGTCGGACAGGTCACGGATGCCTCGGTCATCACGGATCGTGAGACGGGACGAAGCAAAGGGTTTGGCTTTGTTGAAATGAGTACCGCCCAGCAAGCACAATCCGCCATTGAGCGGCTGAATGGAACCCTTCTCGGCAATAGGACGATCACTGTCAACGAGGCGCGTGAGCGCCAGAGGGCAGGAAGCAGAGGATTCCAGGGAAGAGAACGGTATTCCAACACCAGCTATCGTAGCGAACGCTACTAACTTCCACCATCCGGGAGCAGGAAGCGTTCAGATCACAAAGAAGGCCAGCCCATGGGCTGGCCTTCTTTGTTTTGTTTTTCCTTTACTTGAAGCTGTTGTGCTGGCTATTTGAGATACCTGTTCTAAAATAAGAGGGAAATGAGCGATAGAGAAACCTCGCCCACACAACCGATCTGCACTCGTTTACGCGGTGGGACGAGTCGCGACCGAATAGAGCTCCCACGCAATGCCATCAGGGTCATAGAAGCTGATGTACTTGCGATGGGTCCCTGGATCTTCCTCAACCCCATTGTTGGGTACCCCTGCCGCATCTAATTCCCGCTGCATGTCTTCTAGCTTGCTGGTGTCTTCGACGGCGAGAGCGAGATGATCCAGACCGACGCGAAACGGATCGAAGTGATCATCCCTTGGAGAGTGCGAATCGGCCCCAAGCAGGGCGATCAGCATTCCAGACACGTCGACGAACACCGCTCTATCTGTTTCCCTCACCAATTGGCATCCGAGTGTGTCAACATAGAAGCGTCTCGCCCGAGCTAGATTGGTGACTCTCAGACCAAGATGGCTCAAGCCGTTGGCGTTCAACTTCATGGCGGTTTCCTTTCATCGCTCTTCGTGCAGGCAACTTCTGCATGCTTGCTCAATACATATGGCAGTCCAAGCACCGACCTAGCGCAGTGTATCACGCTCACATGCTCGTGTCAAAAACCGCTGCACTTTTCCCCTCGCATGCGCCTAGTTGATCACTCCCTGTCCTAGCTACTTGAGGATGTGTGTTCCCATCCTTCGCTCTCTATAGAGCAGACTGATCAAGAGTTTCTTGCATATCTGACTTAACTATCGAGTTACCGACTTTATTGTCTGTTAAGGCAACCATTAAAAGGAGAAAGAAATGCTTTGAGTTCCCAACTTTATTTTTTCAGTGAGTTGCAAGTTTTACAATTTTTGAGCACAAAGTAGTCATTGTCAGTTCCCAACTTTATTGTGCTTCTACAATTGTAGACGTAAAATAAAGTCTTACAATGAAAATAAAGATTTACACCAGAAACGCTGGCGATCACCCATGATGATCAGTGATCGCCAGATTTTTACTGCTCATAAATGGGTTGTGGTGCAATAATCTGAGAAGAATACTGATGACATGAATTCCAATTTCCTGCTCGGCTTAGACGCTTCTCCAGTTCGGGTGTGTCAGCTCTGATTTAGAGTCACTACCAATTTTTGCAACTTCCAATACGATATATCGTAAATGAAAATAGTAAGATATGTCGTATTATTTCAACAGATGTATGCGACATACCATAAAACATTTTCATTTGCTGAAAGGAGCAAAGACACATGTTCAACAATTTTAACAGATCTGTTGGCGACAATCCGGAGGCGCAACAAGCCAACTGGGAAGGCTGGACTCCTCCCTGGATGCAGGGTGAAGGACCTGGTCCACGCGGTGACTGGGGTCCACATGGCCCCTTCGGTCATGGACACGGACATCATCATCGTCATGGTCATGGCTGGGGCGGACCGCGCGGTCCCTTTGGACGCGGTTTCGGCTTTTTCGGCTTCGGCCCGGGCCGTGGTTGGGGCATCCCCGATGAACTCCTCGCCCTGCGCGCTCAGGCTGCGGAAGTCGCCCGCCTTTTCATGATCGCCAGCCGTGGCGCCTTCGAGAACAAGGAGCGTGTCGCCCAACTGCGCACCTTCCTCGATCGCGCGCACAAAGAACTCTCCGACATGATCTACAGTGCATCCCAGAATCAGCCAACAGCCGGAAACACCAGCGAAGGCTCCTCTCCCGATGTCGAGCAGGTGTAAACACTCACTTCTACATGTATAGGATACGGGCGACCCTCGCGGCCGCCCTGGCTCCTGATCCCCGCTCTCCTTTACAAAGTCTATGGTTGTTTGTAAGAGGAAATAAATATATGTGGATACCTGAGACTGCTATAGTTATAGATCGGCATATCATTGCCGGGATCAGTGTTGCTGGAACTATATGCGATGTGATGGGCGGTCTTTACCTGGCCTATGACTTGCTCGGAGGCTACAATGGACCGCTGCGTACTGTGACCCGGGTCGTGACGTATACCCTTATTTTCTGTCTTGGATATGGCATTCCTTTTGGGCTGCTGTATGGACCTTTAAAAGGACTCGAGCTGGCGCTGGTGGTAGGAATAGGGCTGGAGTAATTCTCGGACTCGAGTATGCTCACGTGACGCTGGATAGAGCTAGAGATCATCCTCGATCGTCGGAGTGGATCGAAGCAAGTATGACTACTATCAAGCCAAACATGCCACGGAAGGACTCATCGAGCAAGGACCATTACCCTGGACAATTGTGTGCACCACCCAGTTCCATAACTACGTTTTGTGGCTTATCAAATTCTTTGGCGCCGACACTCAGTTAGACGCTTCCTCGTTCTCTCAGGGCACGGGGAATCGCAAAGCTATCGTCACTGTTCTACGGCTCAGCGTCTATCTCTTTCACTAATTCTACCAACCGCGCCAATGTTGCTAGCTGCTCATCTAGCGACCGTCCATCAGGATTTATTTGCAACGTGTTCACACCGGCATGTTTGTGTATACGGAGACGCTCACGCACCATATCTTCCGTGCCAATGAGGTTGGTTTTGAGTACGAGTTCATCCGGGATACGCGCCGCGGCCGCTTCGCGTTGCTTCTTGAACCACAGATCTTGCACCTCGAGTGCGATATCTGCATATCCGGCACGTCGATAGACATCGTTATAAAAATTATGTTGCCGCGATCCCATGGCTCCAAGTGTGAACGCGAGACCGGGCTTACGGGGAGCAATCAGGCTCTCAACATCGTCAGAGAACGCAACCACTCCGGCAGCGACCTGTAGATCGAGGTCGGCGAGGGTGCGGCCTGCCTGTGTAGCCCCGGCAGCAATGGGATTGAAAAACGAGGAGGCATGTTCGGGGATGAAAGAAGTGCCTAGCCAGCCGTTGGCAAGCTCGCCAGTGAGTTCCAGGCTTTTGGGTCCAAGCGTAGCCAGATAAACAGGCAGCTTCGGTCGCGGCGGGGCGCTTGAGGTCAAAGCTTTGCCCTCACCATTAGGGAGAGGCACCTGATACACTTCTCCCTGAAAGACAAGGCGTTCGCCGCGCGTGATCTTACGCACAATCTCAACGGTCTCCCGCAAACGTTGAAGCGGCCTGGCAAAACGCACCCCATGCCATCCTTCGATCACTTGCGGCCCGCTGACGCCCAATCCGAGCAGGAAGCGGTCGCCAGAGAGAGAGGCCAACGCCATTGCTGTCATCGCCGTCAGAGCAGGAGTACGAGTGCCAACCTGCAAGATGCCTGTGCCGAGCCGTAGATTGGTGGTCTTTGCCGCCAGATAAGCCAAAGGCGTCGCCCCGTCATAACCCCACGTTTCCGCAGTCCAGGCCGAATCTACCCCTAAATGCTCAGCTTCGACTGCATAGGTGATCGCTGACGTCCAGTCTTCAATCGATGAGGTATACGTAGAGACGCCAAACTGTATTGCCAGTTTCAACTATTTCTCTCTCCTCTATGGCTCTGGCGTTGATGACAATTCCGCTGCGATTGCCTGCATCTGACGAGCGTGATCGAGCGTATGGACACGAGCGAATAGAAGCCATTCACGCCAGTTCATGTTGCCGAATTCATTATGCCCCCAGACGATGTCCAGGTGTGTCTGGGGATCCGCCTGGAGCACAACGTCTATCAACCGTTCACGGTGCCTTTCGATATCTGCCAATAGTTGCTCACGTGTGGCATTAGTTGGAGCATGCTCAAGCGCATCATCCACATTCGGGGGTTGCTCGCCATGCTCAATCACGCCACAGATCGAGCGTTCGTCAAAGGCTGCGATAGCACAAACATGTGCCAGGACATCAGCCGCAGACCATTCCCCTTCTCTTGGAATCGTGCGAAAGGCAGCGTCAGGGATAGCAGCAGTCGCAGCCAGAAACTGGTGGTGCGCTTCTCGCAGCGCTTCGACCAATTGCTCTGGTGTACGACGCATCGCCTGACTTGCCAGATAACTACGAACGCGAGCAACCTCTTCTTCGCGTGTCTCCTGTTTTTCCTGGGTCATAGATTATGCCTCAAATCTTCGCTTAATGCTCTGGTAGTTGGTGCCTGGCGTCCGTTTTTAGGGTATACATGATGTATTATGCCACATCCATGTAGCAGTAGTCGGGTATTAATCTGCTAAAGCTCTCATCAACTAGACATCAGATTATGCAAAAAGTAATAAGTATCTGGGTGAATTAGTGAAGAATTCGGACAATTGACTTTTAGTAATGTCAACTGTATACTTGAAGACAAGGCGCACTAGAGCGCGATTGCCCGCTTTCGCGGTAGTTGGTCGGGGGGCTGAGTACCACTTCAGAAGAACAAAGCCGGGCGCAACAAGACACCAGCAAAAAAGACCTGATCCGCTTATTAGAAGTTATGAAGGTTCTGTCCAGCCTGGGCTAACCCCAGGCTCATTCGCGGTTCCGGCCGTGCCGAGATTCCCGCGAGGAGGAGGCTTGTCATGACCCCACAAGAGAGAGCTGACAATTCGCACGCTATGACTCGTCGCACGTTCATCAAGGCTGGTAGCCTGCTGGTCGGCGGGGCAGCCGTATCAGGTCTGGAACTTGAAACGGCCCCTTTGGCCTACGCCGAGGACAGTGAGGGCCGCACCCTGCACGAGGGAACCCCTTCAGAGGTAGGCATGTCGCAGGCTCGCCTCGATGACGTGGCGGCCCGCTTGCAGAACCGAATTGATCGCGGGTTGATACCTGGTGCAGTCATCTTGGTGGCTCGCCATGGCAAGACGGTACTTCATCAGGCCTTTGGAGTACGTGAGACTGGCAAAGATGCCATGACAGAGGACACTCTTTTTGACCTTGAATCGAATACAAAGGTTCTTGCTACTGCAATCTCTTACATGATACTCATCGAAAACAATGCCGTACATCTGAGCGATCCTGTAGCAAAGTACCTGCCACACTTCGCCACGAATGGCAAAGCTCATGTAACCATTCGAGACATGTTACGCTACTCCTCTGGACTTCCTGTGGACATTGCGCTCCCCGGTGCTCCGGATCTCAATAAAGTCCCTAGCCCTGATAAACTTTGGCGCCTCATGGAAGAGACCCCGCTAGAATACCCGACTGGCTCGAAGGTTGAGTACTCAGACCTCACCTATCGTCTTCTCGGTCATACCCTTGAGGCAGCTACTGGTCAGAACCTGCAGCAGTTCGCGAAGGCGCATGTGTGGTCGAAGCTGGGGATGAATCGCACAACATATAATCCGTTTAATAACGGCTTCTCTGTCTCGGAGATTGCCGCGACTGGCCCTGGCTCCTGGAATCTGCGGACAGGAACTATTCGCGGTGTGGTTGAGGATGACTTCGACTGGGTAATGGGCGGCATTGTGGGCTGTGACGGCCTGTTCTCCACCACCAGGGACATCGCAGTCTTCCTCCAGATGATCCTCAATGGTGGATCCTACGGCGAGGTGCGCATCATCAGTCCTTCGACCGTCCACATGATGACCTCCGACCAGACACCTCAGGTCACCGAGGCTACCGACACCGATCCCATCTCAAACCTGCTCTTTACTCACAAAGGCTACGGTTGGGAACTTTGGACGCATCGTTTCTCAAGCGGCGGAATGCGCCTGACACCTGGATCTTTCGGGAAAGCTGGTGGTGCTGGAACGTTCTTCTGGGTCGATCCTCAGCGTGACTTGTTCGCCATTATCCTTTCGAACCATGGCCTACCAGTTCCTTTCGATTCAAACGGCTGGGCCTCAATGCTTGATGCAATCGGGGTCTACCAGTTCTTCGATGGTGTAATTAATTCGCTTGATAACGAAAACTAATACTGCTGGTAACACAACTTCATATTAGACATATGGAGGATCTGTGACCGAATAAAGCTCCCATGCAATGCCATCAGGGTCATAAAAGCTGATGTACCTATCATGGGTCTCAGGATCTACTTCAACCCCGTTATTGCGTACTCTCGCCGCGTCTAATTCCTGTTTCAAGTTTACTAGAATATTTGGGTCTTCTATAGCAAGAGCGATATGATCCAGACCGACTCGAAAAGGATCGAAGTGATCCTTTCTTGAAGAGTTTGAATCATCCCCATACAATGCGAAAAGCATCCCATACATGTTGATTAACACTGCTCCATCTATCTCCCTCACTAATTGGCATCCTAGTGTGTCAACATAAAAGTGTTTCGCCCGCGCTATATCCGTGACTCTTAGACCTATATGACTCAAGCCGTTTGCTTTCAATTGCATTGCAAGTTCCTTTCATTCTTATTTACAAGTATCATATCACTTCTCCTCCAAAACTCCGACATCAGGCGAAGTGCGGCACAACCGTCTTTACAAATCTCTCTAAAGACTCAGGATCCAGAAACCTGAACATGAAATGCGTCACTCCAACTGCATGAAAGCGCTCCAACTCGTTGATCACTTCTGTACTGCTTCCAGCCACGAAGTGCTTCTGTGGGCTGCGTACTATCTGTTCTGGGTCCTCTGAGACGCTTGCTGTACTCAGGTAGGTCAGTTTGATCTCCGCCGGGTCTCTGCCCGCCTGAACGCAGTGGCTTTTCAGAACGGCAAACTTGTGCGCGTATTCTTCAACCGAGCAAGAATTGAAATTCCACCAGTCCGCTCGGCGAGCTACTATTGCCAGCGTTTTCTCTTCACCCCCACCGCCGATGAGCAGCGGAATGGGGGGATTGGGTTGCAGCTCACAATAGGCATCGCGAATACTATAGTGTTTCCCCACATAGGTAGACGGACTCGATGTCCACAGAGCCTTCATAATTATGGCAGCTTCTTCTAATTCTTCTAGCCGCGTTTTCGTGTCTGGAAAAGGATACCCATATGCATAGTACTCGTCTTCCTTCCAGCCAGCCCCCAACCCCAGGATGAACCTTCCCCCAGAGAGCATCTGGAGATTGGCGGCCATTTTTGCAGTCAAGGCCGGATTGCGGTAAGACTGACACAGTACAAGCGCCCCCACACGAAATTGCGGAAACTCACCGGCAAAATAGCTCAAGGTGGTCATGCACTCGTGTGTGGCGGTTTCTCCTAATTGCAAGTGATCTTCGACCCACAGTGTGCTGAAGCCAGGTGATAACGTTCGAATCAAGCGACGATTGTACTCATATAGCTCAATCCCCGGAAAGTGTAGGGGAAACGGCTGAAGCATGAGACCAAATTCGACTGTAGACATAGACGAACTTTCCTATTTGGAGAGGTTACCGGTGTCGGGACCAGAACCTTTCGAGAATAATCGGGCCAATGATCGAAATAGTGGTAAATGCGCTATAAGCTAATGTTGTACAACCAATTGTTTTGTGCATAGTCGATTTACTGTCTTTTATGGATACCCTGATTTTCTTCTCTTGCTCATGATTTTCAGTGAGCACAGGCAGTAACCCACACATCAATCCAAGATTCTTCAGGAACTGTATAATTTGCTCTTTTATTCGTTATCATCAGCCTTGCTCGAAATCTCAAATACAGTCCCGTCCGGGGCTCGAAAATGATTCCAACTCATCTTGCCCGCACGCTGAATAGGGCCGATGAACTCGATACCTGCCGCTTCCATGGTTGTTCGTGCTACATCGACATCGTCCACCCGGAAGGCGACTACAGGACCAGTGGTGAAAAACGCGTGAAATTCCTCCTCGGGACGATAGAGTTCCATTTGCGTACCATCGATCAATTGAAACCCAACGATTTCCGGCTCATCTCGAATGGGCTGCATACCCATCACATCCCGAAAGAACGTCACCATCTCTTCAAACTGATTGGTCCGCAATCCTAGCCAAGTCAATCCTTTTACATACATATAGACTTTCCTCTTATTTTGCTATGTTATCAGCTATCTTTTGAACATCCACCCTTGCTTACAATCTTAGTATACATCTTTTCATCAGAAATCTTGGGGAGAGCTTGGCATCCATGTCTACAGCGTTCGGCATTGTCTCCGGAAAACAGAATTGAAAGATCCCATCTTTATCTTTTCCTGCTCTGCACAAGTGACGCCATCTGCATCGAAATCACACTCGCCACAATCAGACCCAGACCAGTCCATTGGAGCACAGTCATCGTATGACTTAAGAAAATGAGGGTCAGCAGGGCAGTCATTACTAGTTCGAGCGTATGAAAGATACTGGCTATTGCGTCGGAGAAATATTGAAGGCTGACCGTAAATAAGAGCTATCCAAAGAGCGTCAGACTTAGGGACAGGATAAGCAAAAGTGCCCAGCCACTGCCATCAAAGGCATGTTCACCTTGTGTGATAATACCCATGCAATCAAAGCAATGCCCGAGATATCACAAGGTATTAACGATCTAGGATGGTTCATAATTTCTGAATTGCCTAAGAGTATCATCCTTCGCTGCATTCAGATGACAGAGTTGTCCCTAACTGCTGTGCTCTGGCAAGGTGAGAGCTTTCCCCCGTTGGTCACCCGTGCCACTATTCTCGGTTGTCATCCTGAGCAACGCGAAGGATCCTTCTCAACGGGCATGACTGTCCCAGAACTAGGTTGCTAGCGGCTCGCAGAACGATTTGAAGCACCCTCCCGCCCTAACCGTCCTGTCGATGTCGCTCTGGGCTTTCTCCTGGCCGTCCGGTACTTCGGTTCAACGGTTGCAAAAGCATGTACTCTATGCTTACCCGTGGTTCTACCGAAGCTAGACTGCCTTCCTGCTCCTCTCCTGCCATACCTCTCCTTGGAGGAAAATGAGCGTTCTGATTGCGATGCAGGGGTGTGTGCTGTTGCTCCGCTGGTAACACTATCTTTCTGTCGCTTCTTCGCGCTGGTTACCGTCTGGCTGTCCTGCTCTGGCCGAGCCTGTCCACTGCGCTCCTGATTCGGAGGGAAATGTTTGCGGTCACGTTTTGAGTGTTGCTCGCCATTCTGCTCGAGCTCTCGCGTTACTGGAGTTTCTGACTTTGCGGTCGGCACCATACTAATAGTTTCCTCGTCAATGACGAGCCGCTGCAATGCGACTGCCTGCCCTAAACTGCGTGCCATAATCCGCCATTTGGGCATATCTGATGGCACCAGCAGCGTAATTGCTTTGCCACGTCGCCCCATTCTGCCCGTACGGCCAATGCGGTGTGTAAAAAGGTCGCTCGATTCCGGTAGCTCGTAATTGATGACCTGATATATCCCATGAATGTCCAACCCACGCGCGGCTACATTTGTAGCAAGCAGCGTCTGCACATGCCCGCGGCGAAACGCGGTAAGCACCTCTTCACGCGCTCGCTGGCTCTTGTTTCCATGTAAAGTTCCCACCGTAAACCCGAGCTTGCTGAGCTGTTTGCCTAACTTCTCGACGCCATATTTCGTCCTGCCAAAGATAAGGCTGCTTTCTCCATCCGCTGATTGCAATAGAGCACAGAGCGCTGCCATTTTCTGTTCCAGTGGTACCTGGTAAGCAATCTGTTCAATAGTACTCTGCGCATCCATGGCATCTATTTTAACCGGATTTTTGAGGAAATTTTTCTCCAGCTTAACAATCCAGTCCGGTATTGTCGCTGAAAAGAGCGCGGTTTGTCGCGTGTCAGGCGTGGTTGTTAGTATCTCTTCAATAACTGGCGCGAAACCAATATCCAGCATCTGGTCTGCCTCGTCCAGTACGCACATCCGCAGTTCGCTTAGCACCAAATTGCCGCGATCAAGCAAGTCTTTCACTCGTCCTGGTGTGCCCACAACAATCTGCGATCCATACCGCAGCGCTGAAATTTGACTGGCATAGGGCCGTCCTCCGACTAACAATGCCGTCGTAAGCCGCCGGCTAGTTGCCAGCGCGCCCAGCACAGCGTGTACCTGGACCGCCAGTTCTCGCGTTGGTAAGAGCACCAGGGCCTGTACAACACGTTTATCTCTGGCTAACCTTTCCACCAGGGGGACGCCATAGGCAAGCGTTTTGCCTGAGCCGGTAGCCGATTGCCCTATCAGGTCATTCCCGGCTAGCAGCGCTGGAATCGCCTCGGCCTGAATAGGTGTAGGCTCTGTAATTTCCATGATTGCCAGCGCCTCACGCGTTGCAGGTTGTAAATTGAATTCATTAAAAGATGGCATAAAAATCCTTTCGGCCAATGCGCCCCTTGCGGACGTAATATAGCTCCCTCGAGGCAAAGTACCCACAGGGAGTATCAGGAGCAGGCCGTAGGAAACGGAAGCAATACTGCTAGCTGATATCAGGTATGAACTTGCGTGCAGGAAGAGATTATTCTACAGAGGATTGCTCAGAGCTCTTTAGCGTCTTTACCGGAGAACAGGATAAGCTAGTAGCCTGTTCTATGCCATGCAAACAATTATAACCATTGCATTATACATGCATGGGAGTTAATCGTCAAGCCAGACTCAAAAAATTTTCTATATATTGACCGCATGGAGCTTCGTATCGGCTTTGATTAGCTAGTACCAGCTACAACTTGAGAGCATCATACTCACGCATCGAATGTATCAACGCATCCCCAGAATAATCTCGACTGTAAATTGGTCAAGTCGTTCGTATTGAAAACCTCGCTGCCCCAGAGCATCTGGATCAAATACAGCCTCTTTTAATTGCCTTACCACATTCGCACTATAGCCACTACCTAACATCTTTTCGTAGGTCGAATCGCCGCTATTGATTTCGTTAAGCAGTTGCTGTATCTCAGTATCCGCTTGAAAGCGCCGTACCTTCTCCTTGAACATGTTGTAGGTACGCATACAACCCAGGGCAAAATCCCAAACTCCCTCTACATTTTCTGTACGGTAAGCATGAGCATCAAAATGGCGTGGGCCACTGTACTGCTTCTCTTCCAATAATTTTACCAGGAAGAACATGCTCTTGATATTCTCACTACCAAAGCGCAGATCCTGGTCAAAACGTGGTCCTTTTTGATCATTCAGGTCAATATGGAAGAGCTTATTTGCCTCAATGGCTTGTGCCACGCCGTGCACAAAATTCAGACCCGCCATGTGTTCGTGTGCAACTTCTGGATTGACACCTACCATCTCTGGATGATCAAGCGTAGAAATAAAAGCAAGCATATGACCAATCGTTGGTAAATATGTGTCAGAGCGTGGCTCATTTGGTTTGGGCTCTAAAGCAAAGCGAAGTGTATAGCCGCTGTCAATGGCATAGCGACATAAGAAATTGATGGCATCTCGCATTCGTTGAATTGCCACAACCGGATCTTTGCTTGCCTCTGTATCGACGCCTTCACGTCCACCCCAAAACACATAGGTGCTCGCTCCCAATTCAACACCCAGATCAATGGCATGCATTGTCTTCTGCAAAGCATATGCGCGGATCGTTGGATCAACGCATGTGAAGGCTCCATCCTTGAAAACAGGATGGAAAAAGAGATTCGTGGTTGCCATTGGCACCACCATACTGTAATCGTTCAAGGCCTGCTTGAACTCGCGCATAATCCGATCTCGCTCTGCTGGTGTCGCGTCTATGGGAACCAGGTCATTGTCATGCAGATTGATTCCCCATGCTCCCAGTTGTGAAAGCCGCTTCACGCTATCAATTGGATCAAGGGCAGGGCGAACGAAATCCCCGAAAGGATCACGACCACGATTTCCAACTGTCCAGAGACCAAAACTAAATTTATCCTCTTTTTCAGGTGCGTACTGATCGCTGGTACTCTCTCGTGCCAACTGTGGTGGTAGTGTCATACTCATTTCCTTTCAGTCTCTTGTATATCGATGTGTAAAGAGAAGGACTCCCTTTCTTTTATTACAGATACAGGTATATACACCATTCTATCCCATCTCATTGAGAAAGTGTTTTGCCAGCCACTTCTTCGATCTGTTCAATCTGTTTTTGTGGAGACCATATTGCATTAAGCTCAAAAGCTTTAATATGGTATACTGCAAAAACCACACTATATGGGTGCAATAAAGTAATCAGAGCTCAGTAAAGAAAGAGAGCGATATGCATGATGCAGCCACCATCGGTCGTCTGCGCCGGTATTTTGGTCGCTGATCTCTTTGTTCCGCCGCTTGAGCGGCTCCCTATAGGAGGAGATTTAGTTGTCACAGAAGACTTTCTCGTTCAGCCAGGTGGCTGCGCAGCCAACACAGCTATATCACTCGCGAAATTGGGGGTATCAGTCAGTGTCGTTGGCAAAGTTGGAATGGATATATTTGGAGATGCAGTCGAACGGGATTTGCAGACCAATGGTGTAAGAACCGATGCATTACGTCGCTCATCCACTTACGGCACTTCAAAGACTGTTATTTTGCCGGTCATTGGTGAAGATCGGCGCTATATCCATACTATTGGAGCAAATGCTGATTTTACAGCGGATGATATCTCTGTCCCGTTAGTTATGCAGGCACAAGTATTTGCACTGGGAGGCTATTGCCTGCTTCCGAGGCTCGAACCACAGCGAATTGCCACTTTGCTCAACAGCATGAGAGAAAATGGGGTCTGTACTATGCTTGATATTGTGGTTCCGGCCAGTACAGACCACCCAACCCTTGATGATCTCCGGCCTATCCTTCCTTTTATCGATGTATTCATGCCTAATATCGAGGAAGCAGCCATGCTAACAGGCGAAACCGATCCAGGGAAGCAAGCAGAACTCTTCTTGCATGCTGGATGCAATATCGCAATCATCACCAGAGGAAAGGATGGCGCACTGCTTATGAGTGCACACGAAACGCTTGAGGCTCCAGCATTTCCCGTCGAAGTCGTCGATGTCTCGGGCGCTGGTGACGCATTTGTCGCGGGCTTTATTGTGGGCCTCCTGGAACAATGGACACTGGCAGATTCGTTGCGCTTTGCCAGCGCAATCGGTGCTTCTGCTTGCACACATTTAGGCTGTACTGGAGGCGTATTCACACGCGCAGAAGCAGAGATATATTTAAAATCGCATCCATTGACTATCAAATCTGTCAAAACATCATGAGTTGTTTATCAAACGAAGTTTGACATGTGAAATGTAGTGGCGCCCCTTCTCCTTTCATCTCGCTTGATCCGTAGGGTAGCTGCGCAGCAGCGTTGGCGAGATGGATAAGTGCCAGCGGGCGCCAGTTACAGTGCCTCTTTTAATTTTTGTAGGAGCTTTCACGATGATTGTACCGTTACCCTACCTCCTTGCAAAGGCACAAGAAGGTGGATATGCCCTAGGCTATTTTGAAGCCTGGGATAGCTATTCACTTGAAGCGGTGATTGAGGCTGCCGAGACTGAGAATGCTCCTGTCATCCTTGGCTTTGGCTGCATGATGGTTTCTGAAACCTGGTTGGACGCGGGAGGCATTGAGATACTCGGAAATATCGGTCTTACCCTTGCAGAGCGAACACACCTGTCCGTTGCTCTTTTACTCAATGAAGCACACACATATGAACAGTGCCTTGCAGGCATACAGGCTGGCTTTAATGCGGTCATGCTCGACACTTCCGCCTGGCAAATTGAATCTGCAATTGAGCAGGTTCGTGAGCTTGTCAGGGTCGCGCATGCTCAGTATATTGCTGTCGAAGCGGAACTGGGTCATCTTCCGGACGCAACGGAGCAAGGCATCGACGCTTCTTTGGCTTCGCTTACAGACCCCGAAGAAGCGGCGTCATTTGTTGAGCGGACAGGCATCGATTGCCTGGCAGTGTCGATTGGCAACGTGCATCTTCTCACCCATGGCCTTGCTCACATCGATTTGACACGCCTTGCCGCCATTCATGAACATACCCCTGTGCCGTTGGTTATTCATGGGGGCACAAGTTTTCCTCCTGAAGCAATACCCGCAGCCATACACTACGGCACAGCCAAATTCAACGTCGGCACGATCCTGAAGAAATCGTTTTTTGCTGGTATTCACGAGTCAGTGCTGGCCCTCGATGGTTCTGCCAATATACACGAAGTAGTAGGATCCCACCGGGAGCAAGATTATCTTCTCACAGGAAAGAGGTCTATGCAAACGAAAGTGCAAGAATTTTTACAACTCTACGGAAGTAGCGGATGCGCTCGCGGCATATAGGGGCGAGTGTGGTGAGGTGTGGTTGAGTGGGCCTTTATGGTCGCCCGTTTTCCTTCATGGATGGAGAATCAAATGGCATAGCCACGTTTTATACACAAAGGAAAGGAAGCGAGATATGAGCATATTCGACGAACTGGGTACGGAAAAGATGCTATCATTATACAAGCGCATGACACTTCTTCGACGTTTTGAAGAGCATGTCTACTTTTTGTTTTTGCAGGGAGAGATACCAGGCACCGTCCACCAGTATCAGGGACAGGAAGCGGTTGCTGTCGGCATCTGCGATCATCTTACCTCTTCAGACTGGATTACTTCAACACATCGACCTCACGGCCATGCTCTCGCCAAGGGTATAAAGCCCCGCGAGGCTCTAGCCGAACTCTATGGCAAAGCTACTGGATGCTGTGGTGGAAAAGGTGGCTCCATGCATTTAGGTGATCCTGCTGTTGGAATGGTGCCAGCCATTGCCATTGTCGGAGGCGGTAATTCTATAGTCGTGGGTATGGGATTGGCCTTTAAGTTGCAGCAAACAGGACAGGTGGCGGTCTGTTTCTTTGGAGAAGGTGCGACTAACGAGGGGGCTTTCCACGAAAGCCTGAACTTTGCCGCAGTACAACACCTCCCGATTGTTTTCGTGTGTGAAAACAATATGTATGGCGCCTCGACAGCCTATCACAAGGTCTCACTTGTAGAAAACGTGGCTGATCGTGCCCGCGCTTATGGAATTAGTAGTGAGATCGTCGATGGTATGGACGTGCTTGCGGTTCACAAGAGCGGAGGAGAGGCCATCAGTGCTGTGCGTATGGGGAAAGGACCCATTCTGCTGGAGTGTAAGACATACCGTTATGTAGGCCATAGCCGTAATGATGCGCGCGGTTATCGGACGAAAGAAGAGGAAGCCCACTGGAAAGAGCGCGATCCAATTGTGCGGCTGCGTAACGCGCTCATTGCAGAGGCGGCCATCAGCGAGGTCGTTTTCGATGAGGTTGAGAATGAAGTGAAGGCAGAACTCGACGAAGCAACAGCATTTGCACGCACATCTCCCGATGCAACGCCTGAACAGGCTCTGGAAGGAGTGTACGCATGACGAAAGCTAACAGTAACGAATCTGCACAGGAAAGCAATGTCACTGAGAACAAGCGTAGGCTCACCATTAGCGAGGCATTACGCGAAGCAATTGCTGAAGAGATGCGCTGGGACGCCACTGTTTTTCTTATCGGAGAAGATATTGGAGTAAAAGGTGGCTTTGGTGGAGCATTCGGCGTCTATCTCGGCCTGAATGAAGAATTTGGCCCGACAAGGATCATCGACACACCAATCAGTGAAAAGGCTATTGCAGGCGCCGCTATTGGAGCTGCTTTGATGGGTATGCGCCCTATCGCGGATATGCAATATGCTGACTTTCTATTCGAGTGCATGGATGAATTAGTGAATCAGGCAGCTAAAATGCGCTATATGTCTGGTGGGAAGATGAGTGTTCCTATGGTGATGCGTGCCCCTGTTGGTACCACAAATCGCGGAGCGCAGCATGGGCAATGCCCTGAAAGTTATTTTATGCATGTACCTGGTTTGAAAGTTGTCTGTGTCTCTGATGCCTATCATGCCAAAGGGATCCTCAAAAGCGCAATCCGCGATGATAACCCGGTGCTTGTTTTTGAGCATAAGCTGTTATATGGAAGTAAGGGGCGACAGCAGGCCGGAGGTTTTGATCTCACTGCATATGTTCCAACTGAAGAATATCTCATACCCCTCGGCAAAGCAGTGGTGAAACGGAACGGAAAGGATGTAACGATAGTCGCGACTCATATCAGCCTTTATCGCTCGCTCGCGGCGGCTGAAGAACTTGCGGCTCAGGGCATAGAGTGCGAAGTGATCGATCCACTCTCTCTTGTACCACTCGACACAGAAACTCTATGGCAATCAGTGCGAAAAACAGGACGCCTGGTGATCGTTCACGAAGACACTCTGACCGGTGGTTGGGGAGCTGAAATTGCAGCACGGGCTGCTGATGAATGCCATTACCATTTGGAGTCACCAATCAAACGTGTTGCAACGCTTGATACGCCCTTGCCTTTCGCGCCCATCATGGAGCAGGCGGTTGTGCCCAGTATAGAGCGCATCCGCACGGTGATACTTGGCCTGTTTGAGTAGATAAAAAGGAGCATACAGAGTGCTGCAGGGACTGCGTATGCCCGCGTTAGGGCAAACAACGGATGAGTTACGTATTATCTCGTGGCTCAAAAAAGAAGGCGATGTGGTTGAACAGGGTGAGCCGCTTTTTGAAGTTGAAACAGATAAAGTAAGGCTCGAAGTTGAGGCTTTTGCCAGCGGAATACTGAGGAAAATCGTGCATCAAGCGGACGAGGTTGTAGAGGTGGGAACACTGGTAGCCTATATTGGACAGGCTGATGATGAGCTGCCGGGTGAAATACCAGCGCAAGCAACGCAAGGTCCAGCCCAGGAGCAGCATATTTCCACGCCAATCTTCGACATGGCGGGTTCAACCCCCAGTGTGTCGTCTGCCAGCGACAAGCCGCTCGCATCACCGCCAGTTCGTGCCCTGATGCGCAAGTATGGCATTGATCCCCTACAGGTCAAAGGGAGTGGTCCAGGTGGCCGTATTGAGCGGAGAGACGTAGAGGCCCTGATTCAGCAAATTTCCTCAACGCATAGTGAGATGTTAGAAAGACCAGAGGAGGATTTATAAGTGAAACGAACCGAAATCAATGCTATCATCCGCGATGCAGATGCCTTTCTCCGATTAAGTGGCTTCTATCTTCCACCCTTTGCATACTGGACGCTGGACGATTGGCAGTCAAAAAGGGAAGAAGCGCACGAAATTATCGATCGCCGGCTCGGTTGGGATGTAACGGACTTCGGACAGGGAGATTTTCGTAATATTGGTTTATGCGTTTTTACGCTCCGCAATGGTAGTCCTGAGAATCTAACCACACATCGTGGGAAAACGTACGCGGAAAAGATTCTAATTGTTGATTGCGGCCAGATCACTCCAATGCATTTTCATCGCGTTAAAATGGAAGATATCATCAATCGAGGTGGAGGAAAGCTGGTCGTGCAACTTTACAATTCCACGCCGGACGAGGGGTTAGACTCCAGTGATGTAGTCGTGAGTACGGATGGACTTAAACATACGATACAGGCAGGAGGTAACGTAATCCTGCATCCCGGCGAGAGCATCACTATCCCACAATATTGTTACCACACATTCTGGGCAGAGGAAAGTCGCACCCTTGTAGGGGAAGTTTCTCTGGTCAATGATGATAATCTCGACAATCATTTTTATGAGCAAATGGACCGCTTCTCTATAGTTGAAGAAGACGAGTTGCTATTTCGCTTATTGGTAAGTGATTACGCATGACAACAATTCTTTGGCGCATGGTTGATTTGATGTCTTTCATGAATAAATTGCTCCTATTTCGCCTCGGGAGGCTCGACCTTCTGGCGGACTTCTTCCATATATTGTTTCGCGTCGAGACGTGTTTGGATATTCATGAACTTTGCTGTACGGCTTGCCTGCTCCTCCTGAGGCGTTGCCTGCAAATCCCTTAAGAATGCAACATGTAAGAAGCCCTGTAGCGAGGAAGGTACTGGCTCCGTTGCAGTAGCGGCATCTGTAACGAGTAGCCTGGTTGCAGCACTTGCTACGGTATCACCTGGGCACCTGAACCCTGAATCGGCGGGGGCAGGCAACGTCGTGGGAGCATCCGTTCTCGGTGTTGCAAGCGAAAACAGGTGATTCAATGTATTGGCATGTTTATCGCGTTCGGTCAAGGATTGGAGTCCAAAAATACTTTCAACGGTCGCCAGTACCGACGTGTGATCGTAACTGGTGGAGTCAATGAGTCCTTTGGGGATAAGAGGCGATATGATAACTGCAGGCACGCGCACACCCAGTTGTCTAAAATCAAAGTGGTAGAGGTCGTTTGCCGGATCGGTTGTGGCATCTCCGGGAGCAACGGTCTGAGGAGGGGGAACATGGTCATAAAACCCTCCATGCTCATCATAGGTGATGATCAGTACACTTTTTTCCCAGTGAGGTGAGTTGCGAATCGTCTCATAAATCGACTTCAAAAGCCTCTCGCCGCGCGTTACATCATCCTTAGGATGTTGCGAATCACCACAGGTAAAATCCCCCAAAATGGCATGTCCATAATTCGGCTCGATAAATGCGTAGGTTGTAGCATACCCCGGGTTATTCAGGTCACCGCTAAAATCCTTAAAGTCCTTGAAGCGTCCCTCGAGAGCACGAATGTTCATGCCGCTTATGGCGAGTGATTGCGGGAACGCATCTCCCTTATAGATGGTCCAGCCTAGATTCGCTTTATCAAACCTATTGTAAATCGTTCCGTTCTCAAATGTATATCCTCTGAAGAGGATAGCATCGGCCATAGTCAGAGGTGCCGGACTATGGTCCAACCCGGCTGATGATGCAGCGTGTACAAAGAAGCGGTTCGGCCACGTTGGCCCCGGCATCGATGAAAACCAGTGATCGCACACCGCGAATTCCTGTGCCAGGGTTGTAAGGACAGGGAGCTGATCAGAAGCGTAACATTTCATAATCTCGCCCGGGTTGGCTGGATCAATCTTGCTATAACTTGTGACGAACCCACTATTATTGATATGAGGATAATTGCCTCCGGCTCCGCACAGTTGTTCTTTCACATCATTGAATTCATGGCCAGGATCATACAGCATATTCCAGTCGGCTGGGGAACTAGCATATACCTTATTGCCATGAGGGTCCAGGTTCCAGTCGTTACTCGCATTCAGTCCGTCAATAGTTGTTGGCTGTCCGCTGACAGCATCGATACCATGTATATGAGAGAGACCTAACATGTGATCGGAAGCCCTGTTTTCTAACATCACCACAAAGACATACTTGATCCGATCTTGCAGATTATTGTTGGGGGTCATAGCTCTGTTTCCTCTAATCGCCCTTCTCTCAGGGAGGCGAAGACGCGCTCAGGCGTCATCGGCAGTTGCGTCATACGCACGCCGACTGCATCCCTAATAGCATTTGCGATGGCTGCGGCCACCGGTACCACGGGCGGCTCTCCTACTCCTTTGGCGCCGAATGGACCAAGCTCGGACGGTACCTCGACCAGGAGCGGCGTGATGGTAGGCACATCCTGGCTATGCGGAAGCGCATAGTCCATCAGTGTCGAGGTGAGCAATTGTCCTTGCTCATCATAAGTCATACCCTCCAACAGCGCCCAGCCTATTCCCTGGACCACACCACCGTGGATCTGACCTTCTACCTCCGCGGGGTTAATGGCACGGCCAACATCCTGGGCCGCAATATAGTCGAGCACACGCACCTCGCCCGTCTCAGGATCAACAGCGACCCTCGCCAGGTGCGCAGCGAACATCGGTGAAGAGACGCGATTGGCCGAGCGACCACGGCCGTAAACTGGCTCGTAGGCAGCACCAAAGTTCATCGAGTTCGCGGCGATCTGCTGTAACGTGACATACTTCTCAGGCACTCCCTTGACCACTACCCTCCCATCCCGCAGCTCCATGTCTTCGGCGGACGCCTCCAGCATCTCAGCCGCGATGGTGAAGAGTTGGCTACGCGCATCACGCGCCGCCGCCAGCACCGCTGAACCAACCGTATAGGTCGTCTTGCTGCCAGCAGAGAGGCCGCTATAGGGCATCGAATCGGTGCTATCATGAGTCACGTTCACGGCTTCCGCTGCCAGGCTCAACTCCTCCGCGGCAATCAGTGCTAGAGAAGCGTCTGAGCCGGAAAGATCGACACTGCCCACTATGATGGTAAACGTGCCATCTTGCTCCAGTCTGCACATGGCCGCAGCAGGCTCCGTTCCACCCGGCCAACCGCCGACGGCGACGCCTATCCCAATCTTCCAGCCCTTCAGTTCCACTGGCGTTTCCTGTCTGGTCTGCTCGCGTTGCATCCACAACTGATGCTGCTGGATCTGCTCAAGACACTCCAGCAGGCCGATGCGCGGCCAGCGGCCATGCCAGATATTTGGGTCACCCTCTTTGAGGGCGTTGATCTGACGGAACTGGATCGGATCCATCCCAAGCTGCTGGCAGAGTTCCTGCACTGTCGATTCCAGCGCGAAGTAGGCCTGCGGACCTGAAGGGGCACGATAGGCACCGGTGCCGGGCTTGTTGGTCTGAACCACGTCGCAATGGATGTCCAGGTTGGGACAGCGATAGATTCCGGCGAAATGGAAGCCACTAAAGCCGGCAAGAGGATTGGGGTAAGCTCCCGCATCAAGAATCATCCTGACCTGGATAGCAGTGAGCGTGCCATCCCTCTTCGTACCGAGTTTGACAGTAATCACCGTTTGTGGTGCAGGGTTCCCGGCCAGGAGATCTTCCTGTCGCGTGTAGACCAATCGTACCGGCTTGCGCAGGCGGGAGGCCACTGCTGCTGCCAGCGGCTCAAGCAGGGTCTCCTTCCCGCCAAACCCTCCACCGATGGGCACCGACTCGACACGAATCTGTCGCTCAGGCATGTTGAGCGCACCGGCGACCGCCGAGCGCACATTGAACATACCCTGTGTACTGGGCCAGATCACCAGGTGATGACCGGAGGGACTTGGCGCTACAGTGACCGACTGCGGTTCCATATACGACTGGTGGACCGGGTGAGTGCGATAGGTACATTCGACCACCATCTCAGCCTCATGCAGACCAGCCTCAATATCACCCATCTTCAGAGGAGGCGTCTGGCTGACATTTTGCGAACGCCCCTCTTCTTCGACCTTCACTCCCTCTTGAGGGACGGTAGCATGCTCACCTCCTCCTGCAACTACTCCTGTCTCGCTACTAGAGCGAACCAGCGGCGAATCCGCCAGTATAGCAGCCTCAGGATCAATAATTGCGGGCAGAGGCTCGTAATCGACCTCCACGGCGGTGGCTCCATCCTCGGCGCTAGCTTCTGTCTCGCCTACTACAATGGCGACAGGATGCCCGCACCAAACCACTTCGTGCACTGCCAGTGGGGATTGCGCACGGGAGAGCGTATCTGCCTGGGCCATTGCCAGCGTTTCTGCGGTAAAAACAGCTACGACTCCAGGCACAGCCAGAGCAGGCGATGTATCGATATTCAGAATGCGTGCATGGGCATACGGGCTGAGGACCAGACGCGCATACAACATTCCTGGCAACACCTGGTCTCCCGCATAGCGCGCACGCCCGGTTATTTTGTCAGGTCCATCCTGTCGAGGGAGAGACGTGCCAATCAGAACAGGTTGCGCTGTTTGCATCATAGTGAAAATTTCTCCTGCAGATTCAGCCGCAAAAATAATTCTTCAATCAAAGCAGCAGCATGAAGGCAACATTGCGACGATACTCATCAAGTGTACATGCATTCATATAGGACATGCTTGACTGGAGCCCGGCCAGATAACGGTGTAGCACAGCAGTAACCGTATCACGATAAGGGACTAGCGTCTCAGTGCCCTCAACATACCCTGGACTCGCGTTTCCGCTCTGCTGCTGTACAGAGAACGAAGCAGCACCACGCATCACCTTGAACTTCTTGCCATCCATCGCAATGATATGGCCAGGAGCTTCTTTCGTACCGGCCAGCGCTGAACCGACCATGACCGCGTCCGCACCCAATGCCAGTAGTTTACAGAAATCGGCGGGCGTCCGTACACCGCTATCACCTATAATAAGCGCTCGCTTTCGCACCATGGCCGCCTCAGCTACTGCGTAAGGCGTGGGCAAGAAAACTCCCGTCTCTGTCCTCGTCTCACAAACCGAACCTCCAGCAATACCGACGCGTATGGCATCTGCTCCCCACTCCTCAAGAGCGGAGAAAGCTTCAGCAGAGGCAACATTTCCAGCTAGAAGGAACACATCCGACACTTGACCTCGAATCCAGCCCATGGCCTGCTCTACTTGCAAGTGTGCGCCATTTGCAGTATCAAGACAAAAGAGGCGGCAGCCTGCAGCATACAGTGCTTGAAAACGCTCGCGATAATCGCCTGTGATGCCTATAGCCGCACCTACTTCAGGGCCATCCATGTCATCCTGGTGGTGTACCAGCTCGAATTCATGCTGCTGGCTTTCAATGGGTTGGAACCTGTGAAGGATCCCCAGCGCACCCTCCTGGGCCAGGACCTGGCACATCTTTTCTCCGCAAACGTCAGGCATGGGTGATCCAATCAGAGGCAGAGTCAGTTGGAATGGACCCAATCGTATCTCAGGTTGAGCATCCGCCCGATGCTGTAAAGTAGAGACTATGCGGGGTACAAGGGTCAGGTGATCGTAGTTGAAGGCGAATCCGGACTCGAGAAGGCTACCTATATTAACCTCTGGTCTTACTACCCTCTTCAAACTCATGCTCAGATCCTCCTAGAACCCCATAATGTTGTTTACTGCAAACACTTTTTTTCTATCATCGCCCTAAATCATACCATACATTCTACGAATGAAACGATGACCATGCTGAATCTCTATTTCGCATTGGGAGGCTCGACCTTCTGACGAACTTCATCCATATAGAGTCTTGCATCAAGCTGTGTTTTGATTTTCGAAAACTTCGCTGTCAGATTTGCTTGTTCTTCTTGTGGTGTGGCTTGCAAATCCCTTAAGTAGGCGACATGTAAGAAGCCCTGTTTTCTAACATCACTACAAAGACATGCTTGATGCGATTTTGCAGATTATTGTTGGGGGTCATAGCTCTTCATCCTCTCAATAGTTTTTCTATAATATTCTATCCCATCTCAGTAGAAAATTGTTATTCTGATTATTACATAGAGACCTTGACAACCTAATGGACTACAGGCCCTTCCTAATAGTGATGACTCAACAATTGGCACTCATAAGTAAATGTAGAAGCCTACAAATCCGTTTGGAGCAACGAGAAATACTTATCATAGATGGAGGGATGGGCACAGATTATTGGTGGAGGTTGTGATACAAGCCCAGCTTGCATCGAGAGGTTTGGTAGAGACGTTGCATAGACTTTGTTAGAGCAGTCGCTAACGATAAAGACGGCTTCATTCCTTCCAATTCCACCACTTGAGCAGTTCAGCATCATGGACATCATTGGAGGCATAATAGACAGTACAGCGGAAGACATAAAGCATGCAGCGATCAATGTGTTCCCTGAAAAGCGCACAGTCTCATATAAAGAGCTTCCGGATCCTGGTTTTTCAGATCGGATACAGAACGAAGGCCGAGGTTCCATAGGTCTTCAGCAATACTCTTGCCAACTCCAGGAATCTGACGAAACTCCCTCAATACCGCTTGTTTATCGTTTTCAACCAACAGGTTGGGTGTCAAGTTCTTCATCTTTGTCGTCATATCTTCCTCCTCAGTCGGTGATTGTGGATATGCGAGGTGCATACCCACAATCATAGAACGAACTATTCCCATTAAGAATGGTTTGGCGGCTGGAACATATTGATCATGTTCCCTGCTGGATCTTTGATGATAAAGGCTCTACCGAAAGGCTCATCGGATGGCTGACTCACAATCTCAACATTCTGAGAAACCAATGTAGCATAAGTGGCGTCCGTGTTGTCCACCATCCACCAGAGTTCAACGCCCTTGTGCGGAGCAGTGCCTGCATCTTCCTGTAGCGCAAATATTGCGCCCATGCCATCGTGTTGCCTGAACTGCACAAAGCCAGGCTGTTGATCCTCTACAGCAAAGCCCATTTTTTCAGTATAGAAAGTACGAGCTTGCTCAATGTTGGGTACATGTAACATTACAAAATCGAGACCTAAAATCATTCTCAACCTCCTTTTTGGTTATGGCAATCTTCCGTCTGTGTGAACTTTCTGCTCACAGGAATACTATAACCTCAGAGAGTGACAACACTATGTCAATAGCAAAATGAATTTCAACCTTCCCGGTGATTTTGCAGCATCGCCTGTGACTCCTCCGCAATCCGCTTACGGAGTGTCTCTGGTTCTAAAACCCGGACATGACTTCCCCAACTGAGAAGCCATTGCAGTACTTCGCTCTCCTGATGCGGCTTGAGTATGACGAGCAATCCCTCGGGCGTTTCCTCTTCGGAGACGGTGTAGTATGAGCGGGATTCCCTGACCCAACGTGCGACCTCTTTGTCGAATAATACACGGACGACCATACGCCTTCGCTGACCTGATTGCAATTCACTCATCTTGAAGTTCGCTGGACGCTGGAATGTCTTTGGTAACAAGACCAGGTCATCGATGCGGTCAAGACGGAAATTGCGAATGTCCTGACGCAGATGACAGTAGGCGATGACATGCCAGGTATTCAGGTAATGAACAAGTCCATACGGGTCGGCCTCACGTTTGCTCGGGATGGGACTTGTAATGGTAGACGAAGTGGGTTGATGGGCAGATATCATTGATTCACCCTCCAATTCTGCTGGAGAGGAAGGATGGCGTGTAAAGTAGCAAAAGCGTATGGTGTTATGTTGGAGAATAGCGCGCCGCACTTGTAACAGTTTATCCGTCTCGGTTGGCCGTTCCATTGCATCTGTTGTTACAAAACGGATACTGCTCTGGAGAGAGCGTACTTCTTCACGCAGCTTCTCAGGGAGGACATTCTCTATCTTGCGACTTGCCGAAAGCGCCGCAGAGCAATATTGCGCATCGAAGCTTTGCGCCATCAAATCACTTCCCAGGATCAACATCGTCGCTTCATCAGTGGTGAAGCTCAGAGGTGGCAAGAAGTATCCTTTCATCAAAGAGTAGCCCAGGCCTGGAATAGAAACGATCGGCACACCAGCCTCTCCTAGCGCCTGGATGTCACGATAGATAGTACGTTTGCTCATCTCAAATGTTTCAGCCAGGTCTTCTGCACGCTGCCTACCCTTACCCTGTAATTCCAGGATGATGGCTAAGAGACGATCGGTTCTATTCATAGAAGCACTCTTCTTGTTCCCTTCTTCATTTACCTGAGATGTGAAAACACATCTCGTTTCAATAATAGCACAGTGCAACATGCTCATTTGCTTAATACAAGTTGTGTATCAGGTTAGTCTTCGCTGAGAAAAAAAACCTTTGAGTTCTTTTACCGCTTTTACATGTTATACTCGTACCTCTTATGAACGCTTTCTCGTGTCAATCTCAGATAGTGACTACTCTGACTGCCACTGTTTAAAACAGAAAGCTTGGCAAGAGTAGATACCAGGCGAAAGAGAAAGGGTATCAACTATATGCAAGCCATTCGTGAAAATACAGAGATAAAACTTCCATCAGGAACTCAAATCGGCTCATACAGATTAATCAAGCATTTAAAACAGGGAGGTATGTCCACCGTCTACCTGGCATATCATATCATCAAAAGAGCTTTCGTAGCGATCAAAGTTGTTGACAGCTATTCTTTTGATCTAAATATGTTCTATCGTGAAGTGGAGATCACGAAAGCCCTGGAACATGAGCATATTATTCCGTGTCTTGATGCAGGCCAAGATGGAAGATATTTTTACCTGGTCATGCCTTATTTACGAGGAGGAACACTAGAAGACAAACTTAATGCAGGCTTGCCTACACTGGAAGAAGCTTGCATTGTCCTTGAGGAGCTAACAAGCGCGCTAGCATATATTCATTCGCTGGGTATTCTCCATCGTGATATCAAACCCGCTAATATTTTGTTTGACAATGACAACAACCTGTATCTAACCGACTTTGGCATTGTGTCCTGGCTCGGTGAAAAGCCAGGATACGACGGACATATGTTGGGAACTCCTCATTTTGTTGCTCCTGAAATTTTCGAAGGCCAGGTGGATGTGCGTAGTGAGATATACTCGGTGGGTATCCTTCTCTACCAGATGCTTACCGGCTATCTGCCATTCGATGGAGCAAGCGATCAGATGATCTGCCAGCATCAAAGGAAAACGAAACCATTTGCTCCTTCCTTTTTCAATCCCTCCCTTCCAGGTCCTGTTGAGCGAGTGATACTTCGCGCATTGGAGAAAGATCCCCGCCGTCGTTTTCAAACCGTCGAAGATTTGCTGCACGCTTTCCAAATGGCACTCGAAGTTCCGACTTCCTTTGCGCATTTCTCAACGCAACCGCAAGAAATATACCAGATGACGCCGTTAGCTGCATCAGCTTAACAAATCAAAAATTTGAGTCTTTCCCACAATTTGTAGTATCATTTACATATATCAGCGCATCGAAAATATCTCATGTAGTGCTTTGTGTAGAGCAAAAGCGTCCAATTAACTTTGTATCTCATGAAGATTTTGAAAGGAGAGCAAAATGGCAGAAAGTGTTTACAAGGTGATCGCGCTGGTAGGAACCAGCGAAGAATCGTGGGAGAAAGCGGCCGCAACCGCTATCAATCGAGCCTCACAGACCTTACGAGACATTCGCGTCGCCCGCGTTATCGAACAAGACATCCATATCGAACCTGGAAAGCCTCATACCTATCGTGTAAAGATGGAGGTCTCGTTCAAGTATGAAGGTGGTGACTGATTAGTTATTAGTCGATATCCTACAAGAGGTTGACAAACATTTACTCGCCGATGTATCCTCAGAACAGTTAAGAATGAAGAATCATACGAGAGACGACAAATGGCTGGCGTCATCTTCTTATGGTCATAGTCAAAGAGGCTGAACGCCGACTAGAAGTGGCATTCAGCAGAGAAGAACAGAAGAATGCGAGCAATACCAGTTAACATGCAAACCTTCAACCGTACTGGTCAAGATCACGTTGAACTTGTGCCTTCCTCTGTTTATGCTATTGGAATCTATATCTTCGTGTTCGGTATTTGCGTAAGTGTATTCAACGTAGTCAACGTTTTAAGTGTCTCTCATGTTGAAGTCGGCACACATGCAGCAGTTTCAACATGTGCAGCGATACTTTTTGCCTTTCTCCTTACCCGCCTCACCCTTACCGGCCTTGCCAGACTCAACGGGCTACGCAGTCTGGTAGGGCTTACGATGAGGCTAGCCACAAGCTCGGCTTAGGGAGAGATAGTCGGGAGCAATGACGCTCCCCAATCCACAGCAGGTATCCGAAGAGGACCTCCCATCTAGCTGGAGGTTCTCTTTTTTGTTGCGTATTCACTACTACCATGGCACTTGCTGCAAAGCATATGCGACCCAATCAATTGGTGCCATACCTCACCAAACATTACGAAAAGGAGTGTTACATGCTGAAAGAATTGATTTCTAACTCACAAAGACAGGGTGGGATGCAGAAAGTAAATATTAAGAAATATCAACCTTTTCCACCTATCGATCTACCGGATCGCCAATGGCCATCCCGCACAATTACAACCGCACCTATCTGGTGTAGCGTTGATCTACGAGATGGCAACCAGGCACTTCCCATCCCAATGGGACTCAAGGAAAAATTGAGGATGTTCCAACTCCTGGTCAATATTGGCTTCAAAGAAATCGAGGTTGGCTTTCCATCATCCTCTCAGATCGAATTTGATTTTGTACGTTTGCTAATCGAGGAGCATCACATACCTGATGATGTCACCATCCAGGTACTCGTGCAGGCTCGCGACGAGTTAATTACACGCACCTTTGAGTCGCTGCATGGAGCAAAGAGGGCAATTGTCCACCTCTATAATTCGACTTCGCCACTCCAACGCCGGGTAGTTTTCGGATTAGAGAAGCCAGACATTATTAATATCGCTACACGCGGTGCGCAGCTTGTTAAAGAGTTAGTACCCACGCTCCCTGAAACACGAGTCATTATGCAGTACTCACCCGAAAGCTTTACATCAACCGAAGTAGATTTCGCGCTTGAGATCTGTGAAGCTGTCGTTGATATCTGGCAGCCAACTCCTGAGAACAAAATCATTCTAAATCTTCCGGTCACCGTTGAAGTTGCAACACCAAATATTCACGCGGACCAGATCGAATGGTTCTGTAGACACATGCGCAATCGTAAAGCAGCTATTATCAGCCTGCATACGCACAACGATCGCGGAACAGGAGTTGCCTGCACCGAATTGGGATTGATGGCGGGTGCGGACCGCGTTGAAGGCACGCTTTTCGGTAATGGTGAGCGTACTGGGAACGTGGATATTGTTACTGTTGCACTTAATATGTATACGCAGGGTATTGATCCTGGCCTGGATTTCAGTGATATCAGTACAATTCGAGCCGTAGCTGAGAGCTGCACTCGACTTGAGGTGCCTCTCCGTCACCCATATGCGGGTGAATTGGTCTTTACTGCATTCTCCGGTTCACACCAGGACGCGATCAATAAAGGCATGACGGCCCAGGACGTAACCCCCGGTGCATTATGGGAGGTACCCTATCTACCCATCGATCCAAAGGATATTGGGCGTTCGTATGAGGCGATTATTCGCATTAACTCGCAATCAGGCAAGGGTGGTGTGGCCTATGTAATGGAGACCGAGTTTGGCTACCAATTGCCCAAGGCGATGCATGTTGAGTTAGGCAAGATCATCAAAAATCTTGCTGATGAATGCGGCGAGGAACTTTCCGGCACACAGATCTTCCAGGCATTCGAGCAGGAGTATCTAGATCGGAACGAGCCGTTTGCGTTAGAATCGTTCCACGTTGAGGAAATAGCGCAGCAAGGTGCAACTAAAGTCGTTACATGTACAGCCCGCATCACCGTTGATGGTATCACGCGCGAACTGGTGGGCAGTGGCAATGGTCCCATTGATGCTTTTGTACAGGCACTCAATCAGAATGATATAGCCGGTTTTAAAGTACTCACCTATATAGAGCATGCGCTTGGCGAGGGAGCTGAAGCACAGGCCATAGCCTATATTCAGATCCAGGTATCCTCTGCCACAACATTTTTTGGCGCTGCAACTGATACAAATATAGAGCTTGCCGCGGTGAAGGCTGTACTCAGCGCTCTGAATCGATCACAACAATATCGCGGATAATGCGAAGATGTAAAAATGAAAGGTGTGATTCATGCAACAACGACCGTTCGCTCTATTTGGTACCTACGCGCTCGAAGAAATTCCTCAAACCTACTCCTGGTTTGAAGAGATGCGCGAGCACAATCCGGTATTCAAAGACGAGAGAACGCGCTTATGGCAGGTCTTTCGTTATGAAGACGTGCTAGCGATTTTGACTGATTACTCTCGCTTCTCTTCGCAAGCATATGAGTTCACGGGTGGCTTTTTAAAAAATTCGCTGATCGCAAAAGACCCACCAGACCACCGCAAATTGCGTAACCTGGTCAATCAGGCATTTACTCCAAAAGCAGTTGCCCACCTTTCTGATCGTATCACCCAGATCACGCAAGAGCTGTTGGATGAGGTACGACTCCAGGGTAAGATGGATATTGTTTCAGATATCGCCTTTCCATTACCGGCCAAAGTCATTGCAGAGTTGCTCGGCGTGCCGCCTGAAGACTGGAACATCTTTCAACGATGGGCACGTGTAGATGGTTCGGATCCTGCAAGAAGCCGGCAAGAGTCTGGACAATCAATGCAGGTGGAAATGTTTAACTATTTCTCCGACTTGTTGGAGGAGCGACGCCGCGCACCTCGTGAAGATCTGATCAGTTCACTGAGCGTAGCTGAAGTTGACGGCGAACGGTTGAGTGAGCCTGAGTTGCTCAGTTTCTGTACATTGCTACTGGCTGCTGGTCAAGAGACCACCAAAAACTTGATTACCAATGCCATTGTATGCTTGACCGATCATCGCGAATCAATGGAACGATTAATCCATGAGCCAGCATTGATGCCAACGGCAATTGAAGAGATACTACGATTTCTACCACCAGTCTGGTTTCTCTTCCGCCAGACCAAAACAGATGTTGAACTGGCAGGGCAGCATATTCCGGCCAACCAGGTCGTGCTGGCCTGGACTACATCAGCTAACCGCGATCCAGCGCGATTCCGGGATCCAGATCGCTTCGATATCGAGCGTGAGCCAAATCGCCATCTGGCCTTTGGACATGGCATTCACTTCTGTGTAGGCGCACCCCTGGCGCGTTTGGAGGCCAAAATTGCCTTGCCAATGATGCTACACCAGCTCAAAAACCTACAACGAGTAGAGGGAGTTCCGATCATGGTTCATGCGGGGATTGTTTTTGTGATCAGATCACTTCCAGTCACTTTTCAGCCGTATTAAGCAGTGATCAATGAGGAGCAGATCACCCAATTTCGGCGCTGGGTCGAAGTTGGGATGCCTGCATAGAGCTTGTGCCTTGACCCAGAGCTTTCCGAATTACCCAATTACCACTATAAATCGACGAATTTCTATCTAATATCGAAAATACCGCTCACATAGCGCGCAAAATGAGCGCTATTTTTTAGCCCAACCATTGCATTTGTTGCATCAGGGCTTCTCACAAGTCACTGTGTGACTGTTTTATGCGCGCCTGCGGCGCGCTCATGTGAGAGTGTGAAAGGGGTTTTGTGCTCCCGCGGGAGCACAAAACCCCTTTCACACTCTCACGAAGAAGGTTCGCTTGCGAGCCAGACCTGGTTCAAAAGCAACTTCTGAGAAGCCCTGTCATTACATGCATGGGTAGTGGTAAAAAAGAGAATGATATGGTAGAGTAAGAGCATCGAGGATTTCGTGGCAAGCTGAAGGAGATCGGACGCATTGCCAGTAGATGGCTTCGATGATTTTCGTGATGTCATACTCATGTTCCCAGAGCTGGCCACTCTGCCTCCCCTGCCATCGCTTGAGCCTGAAGAAGAGAAAGGTAGCCGATCATAACGATGCCAACCCTTCACATTAGCTTGCTCGGCGATTTTAACCTGCTCTACGCTGACCAGCAGGTGACCAGCCTCAATACCACGCGCCTGCGTTCACTGTTCGCCTATCTCGTGTTGCATCGCGATGTTCCCCAACAGCGCCAGCATCTTGCCTTCCTCTTCTGGCCCGACGCAACCGAGGCCCAGGCTCGCAATAACTTGCGCCAATTGCTCCACCAGTTGCGCCAGGCATTTCCGGATGTGGAGCACTTCCTCTCTGCCGACACGCACATGTTGCACTGGCATCCCGTCACGCCATGCCACCTCGATGTCGCCGAGTTCCAACAGGCACTCACGCTCGCAGACGCGGTCGTACGACGCAATGATCAGCACGCCCTACAAGACGCTCTCGAGCAAGCAGACAACCTGTATCGGGGTGAATTACTCCCTGACTGCTATGATGAATGGATCTTGCCTGAGCGGGACCGGTTACGCCAGAGCCACCGACAGGTACTCGAACAACTGCTCCGCCTCTTTGAAGCGCAGGGCGACCACGTCACCGCCATCCGATATGCCCAGCGCTTGCTCGGACTCGACCCTCTCTCCGAAGATCTCTCTCGCCGTCTGATGCGCTTGTTCGCGCTGAATAACGATCGCGCCAGCGCATTGCGCGTGTACCACACCTGTGTCACCACCTTACAACGCGAATTGGGAGTCGACCCCGATCCGGCGACTCGAGAAGCCTACGAGCGACTCATGCAGCACGAGACGCCTGTCATTCCGGCCAGAGCCCAGCAAACGTTGCTCGCTGCTACCCCAACGCTCATCGGACGAAAACAGGAGTGGGAGGCTCTGCAAGAGGTCTGGCACGCTGCGAGCACTGGCGAGCCGCGCTTCGTGCTGGTGACGGGGGAAGCAGGCATTGGCAAATCACGGCTGGCCGAGGAATTCCTGCTGTGGGCGAGCCAGCAAGGTGTCGTCACCTCAAAGACGCGCTCCTATGCCGCTGAGGGCCAACTCTCGCTCGCACCGGTAACGGAGTGGCTCAGGAGCGATGGTCTGCGATCGAAGCTCAGGCAACTCGACAAGGTCTGGCTCATCGAAGTTGCGCGCATTCTGCCCGAACTGTACGAGGAGCAGCCAGAGTTACCGCGCTACGAATCCGTGACCGAGTACGGCCAGCGACAGCGCTTCTTTGAGGCGCTAGCGCGCGCCATACTCGTCGCACCACAGCCATTACTCTTGTTGATCGATGACTTGCAATGGTGCGATCAGGAAACGCTGGAATGGCTGCATTTTCTGTTGCGCTTCGACCCCAAGGCACGACTGCTCGTCGTCGGTTGCGCCCGCGAGGAAGAATTGCCACCGCACCACGCCCTGCGCAGCCTGCTGCTGCACCTGCGCACCACAACGGGCGTTACAGAAATTACACTTCAGCCGCTGGATGCAGCAGAAACAGCGAAACTGGCATCGCAGGTGGCAAACCGTGAGCTGGATATGAGCTCGGTCATGCACCTGTTCCAAGAAACCGAGGGATATCCATTATTCGTGGTCGAAATGGTGCGTGCCGACTTGGGACGAGTATCAGCCAGCCCGCCAGAGGCTGATCGCCCCCCCAGGCAACCACCGCTTGATGATGCTCGAACGCTCCCGCCACGTGTGCATGCGGTGCTCGTCGGTCGCCTCCTTCAACTATCGCCCTCCGCTCGCGAGTTTGTTGAACTTGCCGCGACCATTGGCCGCGAATTCACGCTCGACCTCTTGAGCACCGCCGGCAACGCTGACGCCGAGAGCGCCGTGTGCGCGCTGGACGAACTCTGGCACAAACGGATCATACGCGAACACGGCGCGAACAGCTATGACTTCACCCATGATAAGCTGCGCGAGGTGGCGTATGCAGAGATCAGTGCGCCACAGCGCCGCATGCTGCACCTCCGCGTCGCGCAAACATTGGAAGCCATGCATGCCGAGGACCTCGACTCGGTGAGCGGTCAGCTTGCGGCGCATTACGAGCGTGCAGGCATGATCGAGCAGGCGCTCCCCTCTTATCAGCGTGCGGCAGCAGTGGCGCAGCGTGTGTATGCGAACGAAGCTGCCATAAGCCTGCTCTCGCGTAGTCTGGAACTGCTTGAGCTCCTGCCTACCGGTTCGAAACGCGACAAACAGGAGCTCAGCCTGCAACTTGCACTAGCACCAATCGAACGGGTGACCAAAGGCTGGGGGACAGTGGAGCTGGAGCGTGTGCTCGATCGCGCACTCGCGTTGTGCGACACGGTCGGTGACGACGCACAGCGTGCACAGACGCTCTTTGGCTTGCAGTCTTTGTACGTCGTGCAAGCAAAGCTTGAAGGAGTGCAAATGATCTCCGATGAGCTTCAGACTCTGTATCAGCGCTCACTTGGTACAGTACCACCGCTTGCCGGAATGATGTTGGCCGGGGCGCGACTGCATCTGGGCAGGATCACTGACGCAAACGCGCAATTTGCAGAGATCATCGCAGCGCACGATCCTGATCAACTCCTCCATCTGCAAGAGTCGCAGGGAGTGAACTATGCAGCGCTTGCACGGGCGTGGCAAGCACACGCGCTCTGGTGCCTGGGCTATCCGCAGCAGGCACTCAATCGTGGGCTCGACGCGGTCAAACTTGTGCAGGACCTGGATCAGCCTTTCAACCAGGCGCTGGTGTCAGCCTATCTGGCCTTGCTGCAGCAGTTGGGTACCGTTGAGGCAGTCGCCCGAGAGCACGCCGAGCAAGCGCTCTCGCTCGCGAGCAAGTACCAGGCGCCCTATTATCGCACCTGGGCAGGCATCTTAGTCAGCTATGCACTGGCCTTGGAGCAGCCCAATGAGGAGCGTATCGGGCATCTGCGTGGCTCGATCACCGCATTCAAAGCGTCGGGCGCCAGGTTGCGTCTGCCGTATTACCTCTCGCTGCTTGCGCAGGTCTATAGGAAAGCCGGGCGTGCTGAGGAGGGGCTCGCATCCATTAACGAGGCGCTGGCGGAAGCGCGCACACACAACGAGCGCTGGTGGGACGCGGAGTTGCACCGGCTGCGAAGTGAGTTACTGCTCATGCACGGTGCGGACGCATCTGATATCGAAGCAGCGATACGCCGAGCGATTGAGATCGCGCGATCACAGCGTGCCAGATCCTTGGAACTCCGTGCGACGATGAGCCTGGCGCGGTTGTGGATCGCGCAGAATCGATCCGACGACGCCAGACGGCAGCTAAGCGACGTGTATGCCTGGTTCACAGAAGGATTTGAGACACCGGATCTGCAGGCTGCCTGGCTCCTCCTCGCGCACCTGTAGCTTGCCTGCGCATTTATCTTGTACTGAAATAACGCTTTGCTAACGCGCATCTGACTGAAAGCATCCGCATACATCTTGAAAACAGCATCTCATCTTGAGCCACCAAACGTTTTGCTAACGCCACTCATGTTATTCTTCTCTCAGTGACCTGCGGATATGTATGATTGCGACGGTTGCTCTGTCTGTCATACAACGCTTATCGCACAATCATCGGTTTCCGCATACGGTCGAGACGTTGACCGTTGCACACACAGTTTACTTAACAATATGGATAAGGAGAAAAGTATGATGGAACAGCAAAACACTACAGTCGCTTTGGAGGAAACGGAGATCCAGGAGCTTGTATCGCACATGCGCGGCGAGTTGCTTCGTCCCGGTGATGCTGACTTCGAGCAAGCTTGCCGGGTCTACAATGCCATGATCAACAAGCGACCCGCCCTGATCGCCCACTGCATGGATGTGGCCGATGTGATTGCAGCGGTCAACTTTGCCCGCGAGCACGAGCTGACGTTGGCCGTGCGAGGCGGTGGGCACAGCGGCCCCGGCCTGGGCACCTGCGATGATGGCCTGGTGATCGACCTGTCTGGCATGAAAGGTATACGCGTCGATCCGTCCGCGCGCACCGCTCGCGTCGAAGGCGGCTGCACCTGGGGCGAGGTGGACCATGCCACTCATGCCTTCGGACTGGCCACGCCCAGTGGTTTCATTTCGACGACCGGTGTCGGTGGACTGACGTTGGGCGGAGGCACCGGCTACCTCTCGCGTACACTGGGACTGACGATCGACAACCTGCTCGGCGTTGACATGGTGCTCGCCGATGGCAGCTTTGTCACGGCCAGTGCCCAGGAGCATGCCGACCTGTTCTGGGCAGTCCGCGGAGGTGGCGGCAACTTCGGCGTTGCCACCTCGTTCCTGTTCCAACTGCACCCGATCAGCACGGTCTATGGCGGGCCGATGCTCTGGCCGCTCGAACAGGCGGCAGACGTCATGAAGTTCTGGCGTGACTTCATCTTGAACGCTCCCGAAGAGATCAACGGCTGGTTCGCGTTTATCACGGTGCCACCTGCGCCACCTTTCCCGGAGCAGTTTCACCTCCAAAAGATGTGTGCGATCGTGTGGTGCTACAGCGGCGCACTGGAGCAGGCCGACGCGCTGTTCCAACCAATTCGCGCCAGCGTCCCGCCGACGGTGGATTTCGCCGGGCCGATCCCGTGGCCGGTGCTCCAGAGTCTCTTCGACGCGCTCTACCCGCCGGGCTTGCAGTGGTATTGGAAGACCGACTTCTTCAAAGACCTGAGTGAGAAGGCAATCGATTTGCATGTCAAGTACAGCGCGCAACTGCCGACGATGCACTCGACGATGCACATCTATCCGATCAATGGCGCTGCCCATCGGGCCAGCACGAGCGACACCGCGTTCAGCTTCCGTGACGCCAACTTCTCCGAGGTGATTGTCGGTGTCGATCCCGACCCGGCCAACAACGAGCGCATGATCGGGTGGGCCAGGGACTACTGGATGGCACTGCATCCCTATTCGGCGGGAGGGGGCTATATCAATATGATGATGGATGAGGGCACGGACAATGTGAAAGCGGCATACCGCGACAACTACGACCGGCTGGCACAGATCAAAGCCACGTATGATCCCAGCAATCTGTTCCATGTGAATCAGAATATCACGCCAAGCAGGTGATGCTGCTCGAGAGCGGGATGGATGGAGGACAATCATGAGTAGCAAACAACCGGCGCAGGGCACGTTCGATAGGCACCACGCCGTCGTAATCGGCGGAAGTATGGCCGGATTGCTGGCTGCCCGTATCCTCTCGGATCATTTTGCACAGGTCACAATTATCGAGCGCGATAGATTGACCAGAGATGCCGAGCCGCGCAAAGGGGTACCGCAGGGAAGACATGTGCATGGGTTGCTGGCGCGTGGAGCGGTCATCATGAGGGAGTACTTTCCTGACCTCTTTCGTAACCTTGCACAGGACGGTGCGATTCTGGTAAGTCTGGAAGATGTACGCTGGAATCAGCTCGGCGTCTGGATGGCGCCCCTTCCAAGTCCCATCAAAGCCCCGTTCCAGAGCCGCCCATTCCTTGAGCAGCATGTGCGAGACCAACTGGCTGCCAGGGACAACGTGCGTATCATGGATACCTGCGAGGTTTCGCAGTTGTGCGCGCACGATGACCGCATCACTGGCGTCGTGCTGCGATACCGCACTGGAGAGCAGCACGAGGAAGTGCTGTCCGCCGACCTCGTCGTGGATACCAGCGGACGCGGTTCGCATACGCCACAATGGCTCAACTCGTTGGGGTATGGGAATGTGCAGGAAACCAGCGTCAAAATCGATATTGGATACGCCACGCGCATCTATCGCTGCCCTGCACACCTTTCCGCCGATTGGAAGGGACTGTTCATCTATGGTAGACCTCCCGTCGACAAACGCGGGGGAGTCATCTTACCCATCCAGGGCGGCTACTGGATGGTCACGCTGGTAGGCTCGCTGCGCGACTATCCACCGGACGATGAGGCCAGTTTCCTGGAATTTGCTCGCAGCCTGGCTCAGCCGGACCTCTACGAAGCCATGAAAGATGCGGAACCGGTCACACCTATTGCGGTGTACAAGTATTCCGCGAATCGTTGGCGGCATTATGAGCGCATGAAACGCCTCCCGGAGGGCTTCATCATCATGGGTGACGCAGCATGCAGCTTCAATCCGGTGTATGGCCAGGGCATGTCGGTCGCAGCCATCGAAGCGCAGTCGCTTGATCGCTGCCTGCGCGAGCAGAAGATGTTCGCAGGGAACAACGGTGTGGTTGGTTTCACACAGCGGTTCCAGCAAGCGATCGCCAGAGACATCAAAACTCCCTGGCTGCTCTCAACGGGTGAAGATTTGCGCTATCCAGGTGCTGAGGGGAAGAGATCGCTCAGCATACGCCTGCTCAACAGGTACATGCGCCGCGTTATCGAACTGACCGCATCCGAACCACGTGTGACAGCAACCTTGTTGCGGGTCCGAAACCTGCTCAAACCCTTGTCAACGCTGTTCCATCCACGCATTATCCTGGCTGTGCTTCGCCAGGAACTGGCCGCATCCAGACAGCAGACCACCGTGACAGCGCCAGCAAGCGAGGTAAGCGCGCCAGTCTACAGCAGTTGCGAGCCGCTGCACAGCAACGTGTAAGCAGGGAGATACAACAGCTGGTGACACATAACATACTAACTAGCAAAATGCACTTAACGGGTTATCATTTACATAGTATAATCTAACTATCAAAAACAATTTTACTAGTTAAATTGATCTTTGTCAAGTGAGGAGTTACATCCACTGTAGCACCTCGTCTCAAGTGAAGGTTGAAAGGAGGACATATTATGCATCCTATCGATCACTATGAAACACTACGCAGGGGACGCGAAGAACTGCTCAAGAGAGCAGAGTACGAGAGGATGGCTCGAAAAGCAAAGATCGAGCAGGGGATGAATAGAAACATTCATAAGGCTGCCAACTGGCTCGGTACGCACCTGGTGAGTTGGGGTGCAAAGCTTGAGAAATTCGGAACATTCGCTGAGCGGCAACTTACTCCAACGACTACAACACGAGTACGTGTCCGTCGACTGTTCAAAATGAGCCCACATCATTGAGCGACAACCTGCTTCATCGACTCCTACACGAGTACTGTCCATGGAGTGCTAAGTTATCGAGCGTCCCTTAATTACAACCACGATAGACAATAAGAAGGAAGAACACAATGGAGATCATTCTCATTTTGATCATTGCACTGGTGGTATTCGATTTAGTTACTTTCGTATGGGGTTTCGACAGCAGGGATGGTGTTGAATCTTCCCAATGGGAGAAGCGTCAGCGTTGGTCTGCACCTTACTAGAGAAACCGCTTGTATACTAGATAAAGGGGGGAGTGTTATGACAGCACCTTTCCGAGCATTTGTCGTCGATCAAACCGCAGACGGGTTTAAGATGGGAATCCAGCTGCTGGAACAGCGTGATTTACCCCCAGGGGACGTGCTGATCCAGGTGGCGTACGCGGCGGTGAACTACAAAGATGCACTCGTCTGCACCCCCGATGGCAACGTGGCACGGACTTATCCACTGGTGCCCGGCCTCGAGCTGACAGGAGCGGTGGTCGAGTCGACCGATCCGCGTTTCCAGCCAGGCGATCCCGTACTGGCCTATGATTTTGGCAGCACTCAGGGGATTTCCCGGCATGGTGGCTACAGCGAGTATGCCCGTGTCCCAGGCGATTTTCTCTTTCGCCTGCCTGCGGGCGTGGACTGCAAGCAGGCCCTCGTGCTTTCAGCAGGGGTGACAGCAGCGATGGGTTTGCGCCAGCTCGAGAAGAATGATCTGACACCCCAGAGGGGGGTGGTCCTGGTCACAGGTGCTACGGGAGGTGTTGGAAGCCTGGCCGTCAGCCTGCTGTCGAGGCGAGGCTACACGGTGGCCGCCAGCACGGGCAAACCTGATGCCCAGGACTATCTGAGGCAACTTGGGGCAAGCGAGATCCTGAGTCGCGAGCAGACCGAAGCCGAAAGCACGCGCCCACTCGAAGCGGAGCGGTGGGCAGGGAGCATCGACACGGTGGGTGGTGCGACCCTGGCCTATCTGATGCGGACGACGAAAAAAGGAGGGGCGATTGCGGCCATCGGAGTTTCCGGAGGGGCAGCGTTTCGTGCGACCGTGTTTCCACTCATCCTGCGGGGCATCAAGGTGCTGGGCATCGATATGCCATCGACAGCCCTCCAGATGCGCCGGGAGCTGTGGGAAGAGATGATCGGTGAAGCAACGCTGCTGAGCCTGGTGGATGCCATTGTATCCGAAGTCACGCTAGAGGACATCCCGAGGGTGACACAGGCCATGATGGGCGGGCAGACGCGCGGGCGCGTCCTGGTCAGACCGAGCGAACAGTGAATCAGAATATCAATCCAACCAGGTGATGCTTCAGGCAGGGAAGAATGTATGAGCTGAGTCGAAGAGCGCTGAGGTGAGATGGGAGTCACGCTGGCCAATCTGCCGACGCCGATAGCCAATTATGTCCCAGCAAAACGAGCCGGAAATCTCGTGTTCACCGCCGGCCACGTTTCTGCTGTCGAGGGACGAGTATACAAAGGCAAACTCGGTGCCATCTCAAGCATTGAGGATGGATGCGCTGCTACCGGAGCCTGTGTAATCAACCGTTTGGCGGCTGTCAAGAGTATTATCGGCTCACTCGATCACCTCAGAACTAGCGAGCAGTACGGTTATATCATCTATTATCAAGACGTGATATAACCGTACTATTCTTTTAAAGTCTCTCACTAGATATACTACTACCTGGATAAAGAATACATCTTGATCGAAAAACAAGTTTGTCTCCCTTTCAATATCGCTCACTGCTCGTACACATCCTTGAGCCTTATCACAACGGGTAAACTGCCGTGAGCGGACTTTGCCAAGTACTGCTGGGATAGATGGCTGCCCACTGCTTCAGCTTACCCATTCCGGTTTGAGCGGCACCGGAAAGAATAGTAACAGAGAGGCAGAACGGGCAGGGCCTCTCTACGAGCAGGGAAATGGAGATTCGCTCATCACCACGACAGCAGAAAACGAAACAGCTTTCGTCAACAAGGAAACGCCGGCATCCCGCTGGAAAGGGGACAGAGTACGAGGACCCTGGACAGCTAACCGTTGTAGGGCCAGGAGCGTACTATCGTACATATTATGTTACGGTGACAATGCGTAACGAATTTGTCGCCACAGTCAAATAGGAGAAAACCATGAACCTCTACTTTCCCGATGCCTGGATGGAGCAAGCACAACGAGTATTCGAGCGTGCATTAGTGTACCAACATACAGGCGCAGGAGAACCGCTCACACCTGGATGGTGCAGCTACTTCTGGGGATTGACTTGTGATCTGGCAGACGAGTATCACTACATCGTAGGTCGTTCGCTGGTCAATGCTGGGTTCCGTCAGAACGTGCCTGCATGGGTCTACACGCATACACACAATCCGTACACGGAGAGGGGTGGCAAATGACCACCATGCTCCTGCTTGCTCAGATGCCTCGACGTCATCCAAAGCTGATACAGAAGGTTCCCAGGCGACTTGCTGCCTTCCTTTTACCAGCAAAAAGGTGGAGCAGTCAGCGAGAACGGTTACTGTGCAGCTCTAGAACCCATAGGTGTTCAGAAACGTCACTTTCGTACCAAGCAAATCGCTGTCGGTATCCACAGCGATTTTCATCTGAACGCAAGGAAATATGAGATGCTTCATTATGAGTGCCACACTACTCACAAAAAACTGGAGAGAACGTGATGAGAGTAGCTCTGGGCTGTACAAACAGGGTCGAAAATGAGTTCTCCCGCCAAGATTGCCAGAATTCATTCCCTCTAGTAGAAATGAGATGCTGAGTTTATTCTCGCCAGCATTGTTGAGTCATATCTTTGCCGCTATCTTATCTTTGAATCAAAGTAGCAAACCTTTCTTGCGAAGTACATTGCCCGCTTTCTCGGCTTGAGCAGCTACTGTGTTCGACACTACCTGAGATAGGCACTATCTCCTCTTCACCAAAACCTTCACCCCACCCATAGGCCGTAACGCCAGGTTATGTACGGGATCGGGTACGATGACCTGTCCAGGAACCAGGGAAAAGCTAACGCGCTGGGCCAGAGTCGCAAGTAGCAGATGACCCTCCATCATGGCAAAGTACATACCGATGCAGATGCGTGGGCCTGCACCAAATGGCAAGTAGGCATAACGGGGAAGTTGCTTCTCTCGCTCAGGCGTGAAGCGCTCGGGATCAAATTTCTCTGGTTCAGGGAAGTACTCCTCTCGACGGTGCAGCGTGTAAGGAGCGAGCAGAACGACCCGACCTTTGGGAATGTGGTAGCCATCGATCTCGACATCACGTAATGCGCCCCTGGATGTCAAATACACAGGCGGGTAGAGTCGCATCGCTTCCTTGAAAACTTGCAGACAATAGGGCAAACGCGACAAGTCGTCATACGTGGGCGTTCGACCCTGCAAGACACTATCGACTTCCTCTTGTACTCTCTGGTACATCTCAGGATGTTGGCAGAGCAGATACCACGTCCAGCTCAGAGCCGTAGCGGTCGTTTCATGTCCCGCGCCGAAGAGGGTCAGGCACTCGGCCATCAACTGCTCATCACTCATGGGTTTGCCATCATCATCTCTGGCTTGCAGCAGGATGGAGAGGAAGTCATTGCGCTCTGTCGGGTTACTGCGCCGCTCGTCAATGAAGTGTTGAATGTGATTACGCAATACTTGCACTGCTTTGTGAGTGCGAAGATGACGTGGCAGTGGCCAGCTATATGGTGGTGGGAAGAGCACTGAAGTTGCATGCGCAATATACGCAATAGCGACGGTCATGGCTGCGCCGAGTTCATCGGTTTCGGTAAAGACATCGGCATCAAAAAGTGCTTTACCGATGATGCTCATGGTGAGGTTAGTCATCTGTTGATTGATATCAATAACGGCATTATCAGGCCAGGTCTGCTGAATTTGTTCGCCGTAATGTCCCATGATACCAGCATAGCTGGCAATATGACGAGGTTGGAAAGGTGGGGATATGAGCTTACGTTGGCGACGATGGAAATCTCCTTCGCTACTGAATATGCCATCACCTATGACGGGACGGAAGGTATTATGAATTGCTAGTCCTTTGTCGAAGTCATAAGCATGCTCGACCAGAATACTATGAACATGCTCTGGTCTATTGAACATGATGCTGGGGAAAGGTCCAAAATACAATCCACAGACATCGCTTTCACGCGCTATACGGCGTAAAAGGCCTAAGCGGTCTTTACGATATTCGAACAGGTTTCCGACAAACGGGTAGCTGTGGATGAAATGCGGCGTTTTAGGAGTTTCTGTTTTTGTTTTGACCTGTGTTGCCATGATGTGTTCCTTATAAACCTGGCTAGTTAGACTTGAATATTTCGTCTCTCATGTTGATCTAGACGTTGGATATCTATTTTTTTATTACTAACAATTGTAACTACTCTAGATTATAAAGCATTCAAAACCGTTTCCTCATGCGTTCATACCCTAACGTTTAGAGTTCCCAGATAACCTGTTGCTTATCTCACCATTTCTGCTCTATGATACATAGTAGCAAACTTTGAAACAATCTAGCACTAGAGGAAATAGAACTATATGGCAACGAATATACAAGAACAAAAAGCAAGTCAAACGGTGCTTCCATCAGGGCCTGCAAGACTGCCCTACATTGGCAACCTGCTCTCATTAAGACTTGACCCACTCGGCTACCTGCAACGACTTCAACGCACTTATGGAAATATGGCAACGATTTATTTTGGCAAGAATCCCGCTGTTCTATTGTTCCGACCAGAATACATTCGCTATGTGCTGGTGGAGCATCCACGTGATTTTTCCAATCGTGGCGTGCTGAGGAATGATAACGATGATGGCTTTGCGAGTGAAGGATTGCTGACCATCGATGGTGAAAAGCATCGCCAACAGCGCCGCGCAGTACAACCAGCTTTCCATAAAAAACAGGTTGAAGGCTATGCTAGCATCATCAATCAATATACTCAAGAATTGCTCAAAACGTGGTACCCCGGTGATAGGCTTGATATGTCTCGCGCCATGCAGGAGTTGACTCTCAGAATAGTGAGCAAGTGCCTCTTCAGTATCGACCTTTCTAGCCAACTTGGCCCCCTGAGTGATGCCTTCGATGGTGTGATTGGTAGTTCGACAAGTATGGCCGAAGACTTGCTGAATATTCGCATTGACAACCCGATTACCGGCTACGGTAAACGTATGGCTGCCACACGTCAGCTAGATGTGCTGATTTATACACTTATAGCGCAGCGTCGTGAGGATGAGCGCGATTACAATGACGTTCTCTCCATGCTAATGTCGGCACAGAGCGGAGAAGATCCGGATACGAAACTCACCGAAAAACAAATTCACGATCACATCTTGACATTTCTTGCCGCAGGACATGAAACGACGGCGATTACCCTCGTCTGGACGTTTTACCTGCTTTCACAGTATCCGCAGGTTCGTATCAAATTGCAAAATGAGATTCGCTCTGTGCTGGCTGGTCGCGAGCCAACCGCCGATGACCTTGCTAGGATTCCTTACCTTGATTGGGTTCTGGACGAATCGATGCGCCTTTATCCTCCAGCCTGGCTGCAGATGCGTTTCGTAACTAAAGAAGCCGAAATTGATGGGGTGAAGCTACCGGTCGGTACGCTGCTCATCTTGAGCCAGTGGGTTATGCATCGCTTACCCGAAATCTGGCAAGACTCCGAAGTGTTCAAGCCTGAGCGTTGGAATCCAGCAAACGAGCAGCACATTCCGCCTGGAGCGTATTTTCCCTTTGGGGGAGGCCCGCGCACCTGTATCGGAATGCCACTTGCGCAAATGGAGGCCAGGATAATCCTCGCGAGCATTCTCCAACGCTACACACCTCAGCCGATCCCTGGATATACACCTGGTTTCCAGCCTGCAATTACTCTGCGCCCAAAACGGCATTTAGAAGTTACCTTGATGCCTGCTTCAAGCAGCGACTCTGACACTCGATGGAAGCAGCTTGTAAGTACTTCCGACCCTGCTTTACGGCAAGGATTGGAGCGCCAGGGATGCAGGAACTCGCTTATGAGGTTCTTTGGATTATAGCAGTTAACAAATCGTATATATGAAAAATAAGATTGACATCTATATATGTAAGATATAAAATCGCATTTGTAATCCAGGCGAAAACATTAAAAGGAGTTTCCTCATGGTTGGTCAAGCTCCGAGTCAGAACGGGACACCTTCAGACGCACCCTCGAATTCGGGTGTCCCCTCCCGCGTTTTACTTGAAGACCCGATATTCAGGCCTATTCACGATGCTTTCCAGATGGGCTGGAACATCATTGAGCTGAAAAGTAGGCTACAACTTGCCTCCGTGAGTAGTAATATCACAGGCACACCTACGACAATTCCTGCGAATAGGTCAGTCAATTCCACACAAACACAAGAGCTCATACAACGTGTTCTACCAAATGTGGCAAATGCTCAATCGAAATTACTCCAACCGGAAGCGGGCATAATTCAGGCACAACCAGCCACTACAACGACACTAAGGCTAAATCTGACTGATCTGCCAGAAAGCACCTGGTCTACTAGCCGTTGGCGAGCAACCTTCAATTGCATCGCTGATAGCCATAAAAATTGCTTTCCAGATAGCAGCACTGAAGACACATATTATGATCTCCCTAATCCCCCAGATCCTTCAAAGCCCCCGCATTATCAGTCACTTGTTACAAATTCTCAAGGTTCGGATGCCGCCAGCATCCATCTTCCCTATTACTATCTATATCCCGGCAATGAAAAGGATTATGCTAACGTCGGAATCCCGCAAGATGATCAGTTCCCTGACAAATTTAAGCTCTACGATGTGACACGACGAGCACTGAACTGTCTGACACTTCTCTATACAAACCCAGAAGATAGTCTAATCCCACTTACTGTAAGCTACTACCAACAACAGTTGTTGCAGAACATCTCCAGCTATAAGGAGCTTGCTGCAACTCTTATAAGCAACACTTCGCCATTAGCACAACCCCAGGCAAACCCTGATACTCTCTATCAGTCTACTGCTCCTCAAGGTACTGGAGCTGCGGTAGAACAATCTGGAACTGGACCTGACACAGCTAATGCAGGAGACCTAACTGTACTTCCTCCCGAGCAGCAAAGAACCAATGCAATCCAACTCGTGAGCAATCATACCATGCGCTACCTCGAAAATTGGGATAGCTTTGCACGCGAAACGCTTTACGTGAGTGGCAGCGGAGTTGCGCAATCTAACGAGATGCAACTCGTATCATATGAGGCTGGACGGGCTATGTCTTCCCTTTCATGGGCGATTAGTACAGCGACTGTGCAGTTAGAAGATGCGATCAGTCAAACGGAAGAGATAGAAACACTTTTGAGGAGAGCCTGGTTGAAAGTTTTTGATGAACCCACTATTGCCAGCCTTCAGCACCAGATCTCCGCACTTAGCACAGCTATGGATGGAGCATACTATCGTGTGCATACCGATGTCCCACATCCGAATGTTAATAATGCACAGGCAACGCAAAATCTCGACCTACCAAGCCAGAGCATTCAGGCAATAACATATAGCCTGGAGTACTGGAAGCGTGCAGTGAAAAAGATCTGCGGCGAGGATAACCACCTGCAAAATACGAATCAGCCTGATGTTACACCTTCTTTAACAAAGAATACACCACAGGCAGTACAAAATCCACCTCAATCGGCTGTGCAAAATCAGGGTATTCCCTCTACTATTGACACTCCCACTGCTGCCGGCACTGCACAATCTTCTTTACCCTTTTCTCAAAGCGAAGAGCAAGCTCAGAGTAGTACGTCAATGAATGTAGTACCGCAAACACAACCACCTGCAACTACATCTCAAACGAAGGCGCAAAATAATGGACTCCCTGGCACACAACAGGGCGGAACAACACAGTCGTCTGCTATCCCAAAATTGTCATCTCAAACATCGAGCCAGCTACGCCAGGCTCTCATCAAACAAACACAAGTCTGGCAACCGCTGGTGTTACACCAGCAAAGTTTACAAGATTTCACAATGAGCTATGTAACACAGCGTATCTGGAATGATTTTATGCAAGAGTTCGAGCAAGCTACTAGCAAGGGTGTGTTCAATACAGTTGAAAAGAATTTCAGGAGGTATCTAATACCGATTATTGCGGGTATTGCGGTTCTGATTTTGATCTTAGGTTTCTCCGTATTTCTTCTCCTACACTTTCCTGGTCTGCAACAAAGCCTTGTTACTACATTCGTCCTGGTAATTGGGAGTGTTGTGGGCTTCTTCGGTACCACCGCCGGTAGAGTGAGGTCGTTCTCTTCTACTGCACCCGCTGACGCAACCGCTGCACTAGAAAGTGCTGGTCCTATTGCTGCCATTGCCGGAATAGCTGGAACAGGATTGATAGATGCTTTTCAGAATGGATATCATCAGATTCAGACCGAATTCGATTACCTCGATCACAATGTATCAGTCACTTATCCCCTGGTGGAGTTCTTCGTTTCGAATTCTATCCAACCCGCTACTATCAAGAATGCGCAATCAAGCAGCCCCGCCAATAGCAATTCGAACCAGCGAAGATTTTTCTTCTTTTCACGCAGTAGCAAAACTAATTCCAAACAAAGCACCAATAGTGGTATAGCAACGGATGCTGGCAACGCGATAAACAATGCATATGATTTCCTCACGCAAATTGTCTGGACCGACCAGGATCGAGCTGAAGAAATAGCACGCATTACCCGGGCTACCTTAGGCCCTATAGGAGCACTTATTGGAGCGCAAAATCAGTCCTAGACTGACCAGAGCAGCCTTTCATAAATGCATAGGTCATATTCGCGCGCATCAGTATCCCGTAATCAACCCAGGTGAAAGAAGTAGAGCGTGGAGGAACTCCTGGTCAAGCCTTTCCAGCATTCGTCTACATTTGCTGAAATGACCACCGACCCCAGTTGAATGCATGGTATGATCCAAACAATGGTAAGTGCGGCGACATCTGCAATGGCGAGACAGATTACATCGTTGTGGGATCAAATACCTGGGCTGTGCAACCACAATATAGCAAGTATGATGACGAGACTACCACCTGATTTTTTAAAAGAACATAGTCTGGATACGGAGGCAGACTATACATTTACTATGAAAGGCACAAATGGTAAATGCTCAATTATGGATACTGTGAGGCATTATATTGTTCCTAATAATCTGAATTTAATCAGGTCTTACACCTGCAGCGGCCTGGTGATGCAAGCAGATGGATTACATTTCATTGCTTGTGGCAGCTTAGGAAACATTATTATGCCTATCTGATTCGAACTGGGTGGTCCGTATTCTGAATTTTCTACTTATTTTCATCGCTTAATTCTTTTAGCACTTTCAACACTTCGGTAACATGCTTCTGTGGAGCAAATTGTGAGGAGAAGATGTGACGAACGATCCCCTGTTTGTCGATGATATAAGTCACACGACCAGGTAGTAACCCGAAAGTCGTGGGAACATCGTAGAACTTTCTCACTACGCCTCCTAGATCACTCAACAAAATGAAAGGCAGATGGTGTTGATTCGCAAACTGCTGGTGCGACTCCTCAGAGTCGGAACTGACGCCGAGACTTCAGCGCCAGCCTCCTGAAAGACTTCATAACTATCTCGAAAAGAGCATGCCTCAGCGGTACAGCCAGCCGTATTATCTTTGGAGAACTGTACACCTGTGCGCATCACGTTCTCTCTGATACACGCGGACCGCCGCTCCACAACGGGAACGGCTGTCACGATCCACCAATTCCGTTTGGGCTAGGTACGACCCCGACATGCTTTTCTAGAGAAGTCGGGAACCTTATTGTGATTCGTCAGTGAGGTTTGCCGCCATTTGAGCATGAATGGTTCAGTTCCTTAAGGCAGCCTTGCCCCAAAGATTTGCCGCTCCTCCGATTTCGGAAGCAAAGCGAGGCCTCGAAAATCTCGCATGGTTTCAGCGCAAAGTATGCTCGTCTTGCTTGTTTTGGCAGTCCTCGCGGCAAGTCTTTGACGGCGAAACGGCAAATCCTCGAGTGGGGACCATTGCACATCGCGCAAAAATCGTGTATGCTCATGCATGGAGAGAATGCCATGTGCGTCCCGTGGGCACAGCGTTATCAAAAGGGAACACCATGCATGATGGGCACATTCAACAAGCCAGTCGTTTGTCCTATATTGATCGGGCGAACAGACGAAATCGCCGTCTTTCACAAGCTTATTGCTGAGGCGAAAAGCAGCAAGGGACAGGTCATCCTGCTGTGCGGGGAAGCAAGCATTGGTAAATCACGGTTGGTCGCTGAGCTCAAAACTGAGGCTGCCACTCTGGGCTTCCAGTCCCTGCAAGGTCATTGTTTTCCGCCTGATGGCTCCTGTCCCTATACCCCGCTCCCTGACGTGCTGCGCCCGGTCTTCCTCCACACCTCTGCGGCTCAGTTCGCAATGAGTGTAGATGCCTTCGCCTGCGCATTGGCTCCTTTACTCCCGGAGATCCCACTGCTGTTCCCGGAGCAGGCTTGCCTGCCTCCGTTGCCGCCGCTTGGCCACGAACAGGAGAAACGCCGCCTCTTCGCTGCCCTGGCATGCTTCTTCTCGACTCGAGCGGCAGCACACCCTCTGCTGCTGATTATGGAGGATATGCATTGGAGCGATGATACCAGTCTGGAATTTGTGCAGTATCTAGGGCGTCACTGTGCTCGTCAGCCGCTCACTGTCCTGCTGACCTACCGCAGTGATGAGATAGGCCCGAGCCTGAGACACTGGCTGGCACAAATGGATCGCGAACGCCTAGCTCAAGAAATCGCGCTCACGCACCTTACGCGCAGTGAGTCCGGAGCCATGCTGCAGGCCACCTTAAAGCTGAAGCGACCAATGCCTGCTTGCTCTCCAGTCTGTTGCTAACTTGCACCACCCCTGTGTTGAAGTGACTTCTTCCCAGAAAGGAACCCTTCCATGCAAGAAACACCACCGTTGGCCTATACCGATTTCCTCTACCGCAGTCACGGGGAGATTCGAGAGATTCAGAATCAGCGCTTCCGGCACCAAGTTGCCCTCTGCTTCCGGGCGCATCCCTACTACCAGGATGTTTTCAGCCGTCTCAAACTCAAACCAGCTGACTTTCAGAGCATTGAAGATGTGCAGAAGTTGCCGGTCACCACCAAACAGGACATGCTGCGCGACCCGGAGGCATTTCGCTTGATCCCGCAGTCAGACTTTCTTCCCCAAGAGCGTATCCTCTGGGATGTGAGTTACACGACTGGAACAACTACGGGCATCCCTGTCCCGTTTTTCAACACTACACATGATTTTTTTGCGACCCTGGAAGCTCTCCAGCGATTTTGCCTTTTTCTCGGCGACACCGCCAACGATACGGTGGTCAATCTCTATCCGCTGACGCTTTTTCCCCATCTCACTTTGCGCATTCCCGCTAGTCTCATGGCACTTGGCGCCTCAGTCGTCAGTCCACTCACCGATACGTCCACCCTCACCTCCTCAGGGCAGCGGAGCCTGGATGAGGCCGTGCGCATGATCGAACGGCACCAGGGGACGGTTCTGATTGGCATGGCAAGCTACATTCGCCGCCTCCTCATGCGGGCCGAGCAGTTAGGCGCTGACTTCTCGCGGGTGCGTCTGGTGCAGCCTGCTGGGGAACCCTGTCCTGCCGGCACCAGGGAGGAGATGCGGCGGCGCTTGCTGCGTCTGGGAGCCAATCCCCATGACCTTGCAATCAAGATTGGCTTTGGCTGCACCGAACTGCAAGCAGCCATGGGGGAATGTGTCGAGTTGAGCGGCAGCCACCATCTAACGCCTGACCAGAGTTACTTAGAAGTCCTCGACGAGCAGAGCCACACTCCACTGCCGGACGGGACGCCTGGACTCTTCGTGATCACTCATCTTGACCGGCGCGGCACGGTCGTGCTGCGCTATGCCACCGGCGATCTGACGGCGATCAGCCACCAAGTGTGCCCGCAGTGTGGACGGCAGGACCGCGCCTCATCGGCAATACCGTGCGCCTCTTTGAACGCGTGCTGTTCAACGGCACCCTGCTCCATCCCGACGTCATCAAGGAGGCCATCGCTTCTGTCGAGAGCGTCGAAGAGTACCAGATCGTCTTCACCAGGCAGTCGGGAGGCGATCCTTCTTCCCCCGATCGTTTGCTGGTGCGCATCGCCGCGCAGGAAGCCGAGCAGGAGCGAATACGAGCGGACCTGACTACGGCGGTGATCTCCGCCGTGTCGATTCGCCCGACCATCGAGTTTGTGGGCAGCGAGAGCGAGCTGTTCGATCCAGAGAAGGCCTTGAAGTCGACCAGGGTCGTCGATCTGCGACCAAAGGAGCAGTGAGGAAGTCGATGTCTCAACGAGCGGGTGCGTTCAGACGAGCTGATGCTCCATGGCAAAGCGTGTGGCTGCGCTCCGTGAAGAGACACCGAGCTTATTGTAGATCGAACTCAGATGGCTAGTGACGGTACGGGGACTGATGACGAGCTGCTCCGCTACCTGAGCGTCGGTCAATCCGCGGGCCACCCAGCGCAGCACCTCCACCTCCCGCGCGGTCAGCCCCACCGGATTGACCGCTGTACTCTTCGTAGAGATCAATGCCGGTTCCGTGGAGCGCTGGGAGGGCGTGGCTGCTTTCCCCTGTGCGGCGAGCGCCTGTTCAGGGGTCATGGTGCGCCCTTGCGCCCAATAGGCGGAAAAGATCCGCTTGCCAATGGATCTGCGTGCAGCAGCCACCCTCTCTTCATAGGTGTCGCGCTCAACAGGTGGCAGAGGTGCTCCCAACGTCTCTCGCAAGGCCTCTGCCGCTCCCCAGAGTTGTGCGGCCCACAAGACATTCGCAAGCGACGCGCGTTCTGCGGCGAGGACGCCTGCCAATCCTTCCAGCGAGGAGGCGATCTGCACCGCGTCATGGACCGACTGCGCCCCGGCCAGGCTCTCTTCACTGCACGCTCGCGCGCTGGCCCAGTCCTGCTGTGCCGCTGCCACGCTCCCCAGCAGACAGAGTGCAGAGGCCAGGCTTCTCCGATTGCCCAGTTCCCGCAAGTGCGCCACACTCTGCTCCATAAGCGTGCGGGCCATGACTAGGTCGGCTTGTGCGAGCGCGATGCGTCCCTGGCGCCAGTGACATTCCGCGATCCCCCACTCGTCGCCAAGTTCCTGGAACAGCGCTTCGGCTTCGGTCAGGGAGGCGTCTGCCATCGTCGCGTCTTGTTGCGAAAGAAAGAGCGTATCGGCCAGAACGGCGGACGACCAGGCGACCCCGCGTTTGTTCGCCAGCTTCCGCTGGATCGCCAGGATCTGCTCAAGCACCGCCTGCGCCCTGGCATACTCGCCCTGGTGGTTGGCGACGTGTCCTCCAACATGGAGCGCCATCAGGGTTCCCCCCTGATCGCCCACCTCTTGCGAGATGGCCACGCTCTCCGAGAGCAGGGACGAGGCCCTGGTCAGGTTGCCTTGCCAGCAGGCACTGAGTCCCAGAAGATAGAGAGCGCGCGCGATGGCAGAACTATCCCCCAGTTCGCGGCACTGTACCAGGTTCTCCTGGCACAACGCTTCCCCCCACGCAAAGTCGCCCTGGGAGAGGGCCAGGTGAACGGCTTCGTTGAGGACCTTTGCTCGCAGGCGGACATGGCTGGCCAGACTTTGCGCCAGCGCCTGCTCCAGGAAGCCGCGCCCCTCACGAAAGTACCCTCGGACCTGCCAGAAGCTGCGCATAGCGCTTCCCAAATGGAGCGCTACCTCCAGGCGCGCTTGATCCCCGTCTGCTTCGAGTGCCCACTGCATGGCCGCCCGCAGGTTCTCATGATCTCGCTCGATCCGCCCCAACCACAACGCAAACTGTGGCCCTTCCCATGCCTGGGCGGCGCGCTCGGCCAGCGACAGATAGTAGCGCGCATGGCTCTGGCGGGTCGCTTCCAGTTCCCCACAGCGCGCCAGCAGCTCGCGCCCATACTCACGCGTGGTCTCCAGCATGCCGAAGCGCGGCTCCGCGCCTTCCGGTTCCGCCTGGTACAGGAGGTTTTTATCGATGAGCGAAGCCATCCCCTCCAAGACGCCAGCGGCAGCTTCGTCCTGTCCATCGCCAGGGGCGGCACAGACGGCCTCGGCTGCCTCCAGGGTACAGCCGCGCGCGAAGATGGCGAAGTGGCGAAACAGCCACTGTTCAGCAGGGGACAGCAGGGAATACGACCAGGCCAGCGTATTCCGCAACGTCTGCTGGCGGACCGGGGCATCCTGAGGCCCGCTGATTAAGACCTCCAGGCGCTGGGCGAGCCGGGAGAGCAGCACCTCTGGCGGCAAGTGGGGGATCCTGGCGGCGGCCAGTTCGAGAGCCAGCGGCATCCCTTCGAGACGCACACAGATTTCAGCGATGGCGCCCGCGTTGGTCCGGCTCATCTGAAACGTTGGCTGGAGTGCTTGCGCGCGCTGGAGGAAGAGAGCTACGGAGGCATACTGCGTCAGTATTTCTCGCTCGGGAAGATGCCCCAGATCGGGAACGGCTAAAGGTGGTACGATCAGGGTATGTTCCCCCCGCACCCGCAGGCGAGCACGGCTGGTCACCAGGAGCTTCAGCTTCGGGCAGGCAGAGAGCAGTTCCGTGAGCAACGGGGCGGCAGGCGCGACCTGCTCAAAATTATCGAGCAGGAGCAGGAGGTGTTGCTCGCGCAGGTAGCTTTTGAGTTGATCGATCACGGACGCGCTAGCGCTTTCGTGTAGGCCGAGAGTGTGCAGGATGGTGGAGGCCACCAGGGCTGGATCACGCAGCGCATCCAGGGCGATGAAGCAGGCCCCGGCGGAGAAGTCCTCACGCAGCTCTGTCGCGATCTGGAGTGCCAGCCGTGTTTTGCCGATGCCGCCAGGACCTGTGACCACCAGCAAGCGCACCTCAGTGCGCCGCAACAGGGAACAGGTAGTGAGGACCTCAGCTTTCCGGCCAAGCAGTGGGGTGAGTGGCGCAGGAAGGCTATATCTCTTGACCACTTCAGGTTGGATCTGGGATGCGATGGGTGGAGCCGGTGAGGACGCCTGACTCCCATTGCGTGGGTCTGCGTGTCCAATAAACGCCTGTTTGTCAGCTCTGCGCAAGTCGTCATCCAAGGTATCGCTCCCATCTGGTTGGGCAACCAGCGTCGCTGCCACCAGACTGAGCCTTTCAAGAGTGATCTCTTCTGTTTTCCCAAGATACGCTTTGCGCAGCTTGCCGCCTGACTTGCGATAGATATACCAGTACCAGCCATGCCGTTTGCGCTCACGTCGCACAGTGAACGTTCCCAGGACATTCCTCAAAGAAAAGGAGCGAGTCTGTTCCTCAGCCAACCAGGCGTACCACCTCTCTGAGCCGACAACGATAGTAGTGCGCTCATTGGCTTCCCTATCTGGCACATGTAAGAGATGATCTGACACCGTGGGAAGAGGCTTCTGGGGCACGGTATTCTCCTCACCTGAGTAATCCACGACAGAGTAAGCGTTGCGTAACTGCTTGTAATGTAATATAGCATGCGTTGGGTAACCCTGTCGAGAGCATGTGAAAGCAAAGTTAAGAGTCGCGAGACATTGTCATACCTCCACTCATCGCAGCGGAGAAACTTTTCAGGTGGAAATCCGCTAACAACACATCTCCCCCACCTAAGGAGAGAAAATACGTATGCCACAGCCGTAGTTTCCAGGATACGCTTGAGTTTCTGAGAGGGTACACTTTCATCTGTAAGGTTCAATGTAAAGCAGAGAGCAACCGCTCTGTGGGGATCTGGTTTGCACCTGCCATACGCTGGAAAACACCGATCCACGAAACCTCGCCACGACCTATTTGGACAGATATCTGTCCAATCCATTGGACGAAAAACGGGATGTTAAACGCGCGTTGTGAGCAGGGAGATCATTCTGGGTTGTGGGAAGTGTCTTGAACTTCCCGAGAGATGGAGGAAAAAGATGTACTATCGTGTTGCGATCCAAGTGGATTCAGAACCCACCTGGCAATGGAAATCGACGGTCCTGAGTTCGCTGGATACCCTGTTTCACTTCCTTCGGCTCTATGGGGCCCTGCCGCAGGAATGCCTGCTGGTCTTCTCTTCCTCCTCGCGAGAAGGCTTGGAGGAGCAGTTCGTGCAAGAGAACCAGGGACTGCAGTCCAATGCGGTGACGGCCGCACACTTTCTCCGTGAGAGATTGATTCGTCCACTGCTGGGGGAGCGGAGAAGAGCAGGACGCGAGGCAGGAACGGACCTGGAGAAGGTACCGATTACCATTAGGACCCAACAACCACTCAATGAGAGGAGCAGGGAAGTAAACGTCCCGGAGAGAAGAGGAATGAGCTCTCTGGAGAGGGCTAGGCAAGCCCTGGAAAGCGGGGCTGGTGGCGATCATGATCTCCCCTACAGATTCACCTTGCCACACTCTACACTGCAAGTCCTGGGCTGGATGAAACTCCTGGTGAGGGTGCACAATGGCGAATTACACCCTTAAGTTGTTCTCCAGAGGAACTGTAGCAGCCGGGGAAAGAGGGCGTCTTCGCTCGCCTCCGCTCCGTATTAGCACTGGCTGCTCAGCTTGAATAGGAGATTGACTATCCAACGAAACTGTGTTGGCTTTCGACGCAAAGAAGAAAGGAAAGTGCCATGACCACATCTGCACAGGATACCATCACTCTCGTGAAGACACTGTACGATTTGACCAATAACCACCAGTCACACTCCGCCAGGCTGGACAAATCGCTGGCTTTCTTTGCCGAGGATTGCAAGGTCGTCGATGTCCCCTCAGGGATGGCTTCTCACGGCCCAGATGGCTACAAGCAGGTAATCTTGTTTTTCGAAGAGGGCTTCCCGGATAGCAGAATAGAGATTACCAACCTGTTCGCGTCAGAGGATCAGGCGGTCGTTGAGTTTGTTGGACGGGGGACTAACACCGGTCCCCTGCACATGCCCAGGGGAGATGTACCACCGACAGGCCGCGCTGTCGAACTGCGATTTTGCGATGTGTATCGCGTCAGGAATGGGAAGATCGTCAGTTACCGCAGTTACTACGACTTGTTTAGTTTTCTACAACAGCTTGGTCTCATCCCATCGTAGGAATACGAAGGAGTATCCTAATATGACGTGAATTCGGGATAAGCTAAGCCTCCAAAAGAGCGAGCAAAGGCAAACCGAGAGAAGGCTTTCTCGGCTGATGGCAGTAGGTGATCAGGCCTGCTGCCAAGTTTGAGCAAACTGCTTCCAAAAATGGTCTACGGATCAACAAGAAGAATCTAGCTGCCATCGTGGAGCACTGGAACGAAACAGATATGCTGGGCATGTTGCAACAACTCGGCGTTGTTCCTTTGTCGGGGCAAGCCGGTTCGTAACCCCTCCCACCCTTTGCATCGTTATCAAGAAGGAGTCTACCCATGAAGACCACAGAAAAACGCCCGGAACAGGCCGATCTTCCCAACCGGGCTCGAAGCAAAGATCGCCGCACGCGAGGACCGCTTGGCACCCTCACGCTCCTCGCCTTGCTGGGCTATACCCTGATAATATTCGTCGCCTTTTTGCGAGCACTGCTCGTCGAAGGAGTCTTTGTCCCTCCGATTCTCGTCTCTGCTGTATTACTACTGCTGGTAAGTGGAATCATAGTCGTCTCCTGGCGGTGGACGCCCCTTTTTGGCGCATGCATGACCCTGCTGACCTTAACGTTCGCACTCATCCAGCCACACAATACCTACGTCTTAACTCACCCTGCCCAGCCGGAGTTCATCCTGCTGGTCCTAGCGAGTGCCTTTGGGCTGGTTGCCATCGTTGCCGGTGTCGGGGCGACTATGGGCAACTACCGGGGCTCAGGACACGAGTCTCGCCTTCCACGCTTTACAGGCATTTCCTTGAGTGGGCTGGCAGGAATTGTGGTCGGCATGTTCCTCGTCTCGCTGATTGTTGCCGCGGTCCCGCAGGCCAGGGCCGTGAGTACCGGCCCAAACGGTGAGCCTGCCGTCCACATGACGGCGGACAACTTTGTGCAAGATGTGGTCTTGGTCCCCAAGGGCGCGAAACTGCTCATCGTCAATGACAGCTCGGTGGAACACCTCTTGCAAAACGGAGCGTGGGGCGCACGTGGCACTCCGCATTCGCTGGTCGAGCCAGGCGCACCAACGCTCCACAACGTGGAGATCACGAACGGGTCTCGGGAGATCGGACCCTTTCCCACCGCCGGAGTTTATCACATCTATTGCTCGCTGCATCCAGGCATGAACCTCACGATTGTTGTGCAATGAAGAAAGGCGTCAGGGCCAGGCTCTGCTGGCTCCTCTCAAGGAGGACACGAATGACTCTTGAGCATGCTGCGGCGACACTGACTTCGAGTCGTGAAGGGCCGAGCGATGTCCAATTACCCGGCAGCTTTCGCCTGCTCGCCCGAGGAGGGTGGCTCGTGCTGGTCATCCTCACCCTCGCGACCTTCTTTGCCAGCCTGCCAACGTACGTGATGCTCCTGCAAACGCCCTGTGCTGGTTCGGCATGTGAATGGCAACAACTCACTCCTGCACAAGCGGAGATGCTTCAAGGGATGGGCCTGTCTCTTGCTGATTACGCAGTATTCACGCTCGTGCTCGCACTTGCCTCAGTGGTGATGTGTCTGGTGGTCAGCACGCTCATCATCTGGCGCGGACCTGACAATTGGATAGCGTTGATCGTCGCGCTCATGTTAGTAACGCTTGGCCCGATCATCGTGGTCGCCGACCCCCCAGCAGCGAGCTCCTGGTGGGTGCCGGACGCATGCCTGACCTTCTTCAATGGGTTGTTGCTCGTGCTCGTCTTTCTCCTGTTTCCTAGCGGGCATTTTGTGCCTCCTTGGATGCGCTGGACTCTGGTGGTGTTTCTTGTCGGGGATCTCTCTTTTTTCCTCCCAGACACGCCTCTCCTGCCCAATGTGCCCGTGAGCCAGCTTGGCTGGCTCGTGGTTGTCGGCGAGTTCAGCACGGTTGCAGCCGCCCAACTCTACCGCTATCGACGCGTGTCCAGTCCACGAGAGCGTCAGCAGACCAAATGGGTGGTCTTCGGTCTCGCAGTGCCGATCACCGTCTATATGCTCCTCACTGTGCTGGGCCTGTTCTTCCCACTGCTCGCCCAGCGCAGTCCTCTCTATCTGTTGGCTTCCAATGAGGCTGCCTTTACTCTGCCGCTCTTCCTGCCGCTCTCGTTCGGGTTCGCCATGCTGCGCTCCCGGCTGTGGGAGATTGATGTGCTCATCAATCGCACGCTGCTCTATGGCACGCTCACGGTCATCCTGACGGGGATCTACGTGGGCTTGGTGGTTGGCCTGTCAGCGCTGCTGCGTAGCATCATCAGCCATGACAGCCCCGTGGCCATCGTCATCTCCACGGTGGCGATCTACTTTCTGTTCCAGCCGCTCCACCGCCGCATCCAGCAGAGTATTGACCGGCGCTTCTATCGCCGCAAGTACGATGCCCAGAAGACGCTGGCAGCCTTCAGCGCAACGCTACGCCAGGAGGTGGATCTGGACCAGCTACGCGAGCAGTTGCTTGCCGTGGTGCAGGAGACCATGCAGCCGGCGCATGTCTCGCTGTGGTTGCGCCCACCTGAACACAAGAGAACACAGCGGGCTCCTTGGAGAGCCACTCCTCCTGCTCGCCTCCACTGATGAAACAAGTTGTAAGCAAGCAAATACACTTAATATGGTATTGGTCGCGAATGCAAAATCGAGCTTGAACCGATGCCGGGAGAGAGCTTAGAATCACGCTCAGTTAGACCATTCGCCACCAACCTCAATGTGGACAAGAGCCACTCGTGCATGATCGGAAACTTCGAATTGAGCGTTGCGCGTTCACTCCGGTTAGCTCGACGCTGCTCGCGCCTCTGCCTGGCAGAGTGCGAGTAGATACCGCGCGGGGGAAAGATTGGCGCGAGTTGCGCGGTTGGGCACATGCATAGTAATTTTGCCCATAGGTCGGGAGCCTGAGGAGCCGATGAACAGTAGACAGGCAACGGGGTGACTTAGAAAATGAAATGTATCACATCTGGCTCGGTAATGCCCTTGAAGGCATAATGCATCAGATGTCGCTTCTCTGTCATGTAGTGGGGGTATGCTTAGTCAATCTTCTCGTGGGGTTGAATGTGTGGGTAAGCTGGTGAAACTCGAGCTTGAGAGAGGAACGCCAAATTGTTCTGCTTGAACAATTGGACACCTGTAAAAATTACGTTCTCCCTCTCGCAAGAAGAAAGCCACCCTGCTGATGTGGTGACTGTGAACGTTCGGTCGTTTGAGTTATTGTGAATTCTCCTGCGCGGTTTGCGTTGATTTACCCTCCTGAAAGATAAGCAACGATTGACATCTTTCCGCGCCGTGTGTCTAAATTCAAGTACTACTCACTTCGTGTGATAAGTCTAATATTGGTAAAGTCCATCAAAGAAGGTCAGGAGTTTTCTCTGTGAACTTAGATACCAAGCAGGCTCCATCCGGTAAGGGCAAACTTAAGGTTGGAGACCGCGCCCCTGATTTCACGCTTCCCACGCAAAAGACAGGGGAATCATTTCATCTTTACGACATGATTGGAAAATCGGCCATAGTTTTGTTTTTCTATCCAAAAGACGATACGCCAGGATGTACGGCAGAAGCCTGCTCATTCCGAGACAGTTATCAGGCTTTTCAGGAGGCTGGCGCGGAAGTCGTAGGGGTCAGTTCCGATTCGGAGGCATCACATCAGCGATTCGCTAACAAATATAAACTCCCATTCATCTTGTTGAGTGACCTGGGAGGCGTCGTGAGAAAGTTCTACGGTGTTCCATCGACATTCGGGTTACTACCCGGGCGTGTGACCTACATCATCGACAAAGAAGGCATTGTGCGTCACATCTTTGCGTCGCAATTCGCACCGGAGCAGCACATCGTCGAAGCGATCCGCGCTTTACAAGAGACCACACATTAAGATGACCTGCCCCGCGAAAGTGGGGCAGGCTCACAATCATCTTTAGGATAGAAGTAGAGTACGATATTCTTTTTGCCAAGAAAACTCTCCAGGCTTACAGGTTCGCCTGTAAGTGATGGAAGAGTAAAGTCGGGAGCGCGATCCCCCACCTTCACACCTCTGCTCGCAGATCGAGACTGATTATATCTTACGCCCATGCTATTATTCTTAATAATCCTTTCATAGATATTTTACGCACGAGGTGACATACTCATGACGAAAATAAGAGTACATAAGGGTACCTTTTCTCCTTGTCTCAGGAGAAGTTCTATTCCCGAGCTACTCGTAAGTTTCGCGTTGCGGAAGTAATCATACTACTTACATCTGTTGTCACACTGATCATCTGAAACCCCTGCCTTATACGCTTAGTCGCTGCGTCCCCATCACTACTGAAGATGCCGAGAGCGATATGATGTTTCCTCGCTGCTACTTTTACACGTTCCAGTGCTTCAAGAAACTCTGGTTCAGCGCCGTCACTACTTGGTACAAGGCCAAGTTGAGCATGAAGATCATTTGGTCCTATAAATGCCACATCAATTCCAGACACTGAGAGAATCTCATCGAGATTTTGTAGAGCTTGCGCGCTCTCAATCTGGACGATTACCATGATCTCATCATTCGCGATCTTTGCATAATCAGGCCAGTCAGTGGTTCCGAATCCATATGGGCCGAATGTGCCACCAATACTACGATTACCTAGAGGTGGGTACTTCGAATAGTCTAGTGCGCGTTGCACCTCTTCGCGAGAATTGACCATGGGGACAACTACGCCCCATGCTCCTGCATCTAGTGCCCACTTGAACCACTCAACACTATTATTGGGAACGCGCACAAGAGGGGCGCATGTTCCCCCGTCGGCAATAGTAGCAACCATGTCAGCCATGAGAGTAGCAGATTGTGCACTGTGTTCCATATCTACTACGAGCCAATCAAAGCCCAATTGCGCCATTACTCGTGCTGTGGCGATACCAGGAAAGTTCAACCAGGCCCCCAGAGCTAGTTCACCTTGTTTAAGCTTTTGCTTTACATGGTTTGTTCGCATTGCTTATTTTTCTTACTTGTCAGACTATTATTGAGAGGTTGCTTTGTTTTATTTATTATGGACATATTTCTCGCTGAGACGCAACTATGGTCAAATGGTCAAATTTTCAGTTGCAGAATCTCCCCAGGTATGCTATACTCTCCTGGCATGCGGGGTTAGCTCCAGAAATAGGCTTCTCTGCGCCTTCGATGGAGTAACTGTGGTGGATTGTGCTGAAGTGCAATCAAACAATCATCACCCAAACTGCCTCTCTCATCTGTACGCTTTACGCTTAAACAGACAGAATTGCAGAATCTTGAAGACGATATAGATAGCATGTCTTGTGTCGGAACAAGTTAAACACTTTACTTTGCCCCGCAGGAATAGAAAGACAGAAAGAAGAGTTATGAAGCAGAAACTAAAAACACACAAAGCTATGGCGAAGCGGGTCAAAATAACCGGCTCCGGCAAAATTATGCGCCGCAAAGTGGCATTGAGCCACCTTCGCCGCAACAAGTCTCCACACTCTGTCCGTTCGATGGACAAAGACTTTCAGTTGGCTACAGCCGATACACGTCGTATGAAACGTCTACTTCCTTATTCCTTTTAGTGTTGGATAAGGCATTTGAATCGAACGGAGGAGAAAAAATACTATGCCAAGAGTAAAACGTGGAGTTCCGGCTCACAAGAAACATAAAAAGTTATTACAAATGGCCGAAGGCCATCGCGGTACGCGCAGGCGATTGTATCGTCCCGCGCACGAGTCTGTTATGCGTTCAATGGCTTATATGTACCGTGATCGTCGAACCCGCAAACGCGATATGCGCCGCTTATGGATTATTCGCATTAATGCTGCTGCCCGTATGCATGGGGTCAGCTATAGTAAGTTGATGCATGCTATTCATACTGCCAATATTGATGTAGATCGTAAGATTCTCGCTGAGATGGCTGTGAATGATGAGGCTGCTTTCACTGCGCTGGTTCAGTCGGCGCTTGCAACAATTTCGTAAAGTGCATTTCCTAAAGAATATGACGCTGATTACCAGTCCATCTAATCCACGTATTAGCAAATTGCGTGAACTGCATACGACCAGAGGCCGCAAGAAAAGCGGCCTCTTCTTGATGGAGGGTCCCCATCTCCTGGCTGCCTTGCTCGATGCGCAGATTGTTCCTCACGTGGTCTACTATCAGCCTGAATTGCTGCAACGCACTGCAAATGGCAGATCCCTACTGAACCGCTTGCTATACGCTTCTTTACTAACCCCTGAACAACTCATAGAGGTCAGTGAGCGCGTTATCGAAAACCTCGGTGAGACACAAACTTCTCAGGGAATAGTCGGGGTTTTATCACTTGATACATTTCAACCCGAGCTTGTACGCGCTCGGCGTTCAAAAGCTTCGCGTGCAGCGTTGCTTATATTGGATGATCTGGCTGATCCAGGCAACATGGGGACGATATTGCGTACAGCGCTGGCTGCGGATGTAGCTGAAGTACTGCTAACACCTGAGTGTGTTGACTGTTATAGTCCAAAAGTAGTACGTTCCGCCGCTGGGGCTCATATTGCATTGCCTATAGAAATGAATCTTTCATGGGATGCGATCGAGGAAAAAATTACCTTCCATTGCAAGGAAGAGAGGCGGGTATTTTTGGCTGAGGCTGGTAGCCCGCATTTTTACTTTGAACAAGACTTGAAGCAACCATTCGCGCTCATTATTGGTAACGAGGCACATGGCCCTTCACAGGAGGCTCGCAATCTGGCAACTCTACCTATCGCAGTTCCATTAGCAAATGGAGTTGAATCTTTAAATGCCGCAATGGCTACTGGGATAGTATTATTTGAGGCAATACGCCAGGCCCGACAATCATAAGGCCAGATTTATCGTCACCTCGGGGGGAGAGGGTTCGATAAATCTGGCCTGACTTTTCTTTGTCATGGCATGATAATGCATGTTTACGTATTATTCGGGAGGGCGAAAAATGCAGCGAAGGCCGATACATTGGCGATGTGCACGATAAATCGGCACCTACTAGCTGATAGTCATTTCCTGATGCAAGTCAGGCTGATGTACAAGCGACCCTTCTTTGCCACAGCTATCACACGAAGTGGGCATAGGCCCGGTATGTACCATGCCGCATACTTCACACTCCCAGCGAAAGAGCATTATCGCCCGGTTTTGTGGGAAGAGTTTTACTGCTGTCTGCACAGTCGCATCATTGCTAGTTACAACGGCATTGTTGGTTTTAGTTCTCTGTGCAATCACTTGAAGTCTCCTCTGTGTATATTTAACCTTCTATAAAACAACCATAGAAGGTTGGAATGTATAATACTAGTCTAACAGCCATTCCATGTGAATGTCTACGAATTTTGATAGGCGTTCTGGATGCTATACATAACTAGATGGTTATATATAAGAATTATCTTCTAAACAAAAGAGCCAGGTGTGAAAGCACCTGGCTCTTTTGTTTAGATATGTTCTTTTACCTCTCTGACTGCACAGGCCATTGAGGTTGTGATTGCATCCCATTACTCTGCTGGTAAGGAGTCATGGGGTAGGGAGAGAAAGGTCCGGTCGTTGTCCTTGCTGGAGCAAGAGCATTATTATTCGAGGATTGAGCTGATGCCGTAATAGTACGGAAGGCGCCACTGACTGTCAGTTGATTCTGATATTCTTCCTCAGGAGTAATTGTCACATTGCCCATCGGAGCATAATAATTCAGGTTCTCGCGGAGCTTGAAGGCTTCCACAGATGCCAGCAATTGCTCAGCAAGGCGAGCGACTCGCTCTATATTTTGTGCTGCGTCGCGAGTACTGGCGCTACTCTGTTGAGTCGAGTCAGAAACAGTTTGCATGATTTGCACAACAGCGCTGGATGATTGCAATTGATGTGCAGCCATTCGGTTGATGGCTTCAATTTCAGAAGCCTGGCGCTCAACAACTCCGAAAATTGATTCTAGCGAGGTACCGGCTTCCTGAGCTAACTGTGAACCTGTCGAAGTCTCACGTTCTGTATCTCGCATTGAAACTGCCACAGCTCCGATATCTTCACGTACACCACGTACAATACGTGCAATTGAACTGGCCTGGTCTTTGGCGCGTTCTGCCAGGCGTCGAATGTCTGCAGCAACCGCGCCAAAGCCTTTCCCATTCTCACCTGCCATAGCAGCCTGAATAGCAGCATCAAGCGCCAGACGGTTCGTCTGGTGCGCAATATTAGCAATAACCTCGACAATATTATTGATTTCACGCGAACGATCTCCCAGCGTTTGTACCTTGCTGGAAGTATCCTGCACATATTCGTGGATACGACCCATCCCTTCAACTGTCTGCTGCACAGCTCCGCGCCCGGTTTCCGCTGTCTGGCGTGCCTCACGCGCAACACCATACAATACCTGGGCTCGTTCAGCGACTTGACGGCTGGAATCGGCCATACGCTCTACTTCGATAGCTGCCCCGGTGATTTGTTTAATTTGCGTATCGGCAACTTCAACCAGTTGAGACATGCGTTCATAGGTCATGGTCGTAGAACTTTCAACCTCGTGCGCGACCATTTTGACGCGTACCACCAGGCTACCGAGTTCTTCAACCATATAGTTAAATGAGTCAGCCAGGACACCCAGGGTGTCCGCAGTGACTTCTGCCTGAACGCGCAAATCTCCTTCACCAACTCCACTTACTTCACTCACTAGTTTTTCAACTTGTGTTTGCAGGTTATCACGTTGGGCCTGTGCATCTTGAATAAGACGCACGATGTTGTCCAACATATTGTTCATCGAAGAAGCCACAAGGTTAATTTCATCACGGCCGATGATCTTCGCGCGCGCATTTGTGTCACCCCTGGTGATACGCCTTGTAAGCGAAGCCAGTCGACGCAGTGGCCGCGTAATCGTCAGGTTGATTATCCATCCGGTCGTGAATACTAACAAAAGGCTAACTACGATTGCAAGTACCGTAGCTATCAATACAGACTGAGTTTGTGAAGACCCAACCGATGAGACTGTCTTGCCTGTAGTTAAGGCAGTATCCACCACGAGTTGCCAGCTATTTCTCAGGCCAGTAAAACGTTGATCTGCATTCCACCATGTAGAATATGTATTTTCGTAGGCTTGATTGATCTCGTTTGGCGTAAACTTATGGCCACTTTGCAACTCTTGTAGATATCCCTGAAGCCTGGTCAACTCATCAGTCTGCAACTTTTTATAGGTCGGCCATTGAATCGTAGATACCGCGGTGAGGGCCGCATGCTGATCACGAATAAGCGTAGTATTTGGATCATCACTGAGCAAGATATTCTGAATTTCAGCCATATTACTAGAGGTAGCTATCTGGTAATTAAGTTGATATGCAGGTAGTACCTGATCGAAAGCAGCTTGACGCGCAAGTACTTCATTTATAGTTAGTGCGACTGAAGCGCTCAACGAAGAGTCTTGTACAACTCCATTCAGGCTTGAACTCAAGGTGTTTATGACCTGGGCCTGACTTGCCTCCAGGAGAGCATGCATAGTTTGCAGATTAGTCTGCTGCTGAGAAGCAATGCGTTGAGAATCGAAACTCGTGGACACTGCCTGACCTCGCTGATTCAGCGAAGTAAGATAAAAATTGCCCAGCAATACAATAATAACAGCCGGTATTGCTGCTGCTATTGCAAATGCAAGGAAGAGACGACGGAAAATTGGTATATTGCTAAGAAATTTTATCATGTCTACCTCAATCCATACTCAAGCAATACTTGACTATTATCTTTCACTCTTCCTGAGCCAAAGGCTAGAAATCCAGCAACATTTGGAGGCGTGATCCATAAGTACATGCTATTTGTGTATGCTCTTCCAATCAACTACCTTGATTACATTCATGGCATGGCAAATGCCCCTCTAAATATTCCCAACGTAGTGTACATGATTATAGCGAGAAATGATACTTTTGGAGCGCGCGCTTACCTGATTTTCCTAGATTAGAAACATCAAAACTCCATTGCTTCAGTTTAACTTCGGATTTACGACTGCAGCTGAGGAAGGGTACACCGGTAAGAACTGCCCGGCTTGCCATTGGAAAAGGTATGCGATTGCTAACATATTTCGACCTTTACCGTCGAACTGGGCGCTACCTTGAACAGTATTAAATACTTCGCTCGAATGTAGCAAAGCGATGAGTTTTGCATTATTGATGCTCTGAATTTTATTCACAGCTTGCTCTAATACCTGCCCCACAGAATAAGCTTCTGCTACGTCAGCATTGATTTGATCAGCAGTCCCACCATATTGAGCCACGTAATCATTCACCATTTGAGCATTTTGGAAGTTGTCGGCCTGTTGATACCAGCCATTTGGAACGAATGCACCCTCCGTATTCTTCACGCCACCGACAGCTTTGACAAAATCCTGACCGAGATCCGGTCCCGCTGTTGCGATCAATGCACGCGGATTGTAGTTTAATTTCTTAAATACATTTATATAAGTTGCAGCTTCAGGCAGCAGAGTGCCGAGAAGAACGACTTCGGCGTGAGACTGAACCACTCGCTCAGCATAGGGTTTGACAGCATTACCAGTGATTTTAGTTGAATCATAAGCAGGATTGGTATCGTAGACCGTTTTTATACCTGCCTTTTCCAGTAACTGCTGCGCTACACGTAATTGTGGCTCTGTGAATGGATCATCCGAAGTCGCATAGGCCGCTGTCTTAGGTCGTAATGCTTGAGGTAAGGACAAGATATAATACGCAAATGTAGTCAGGTTTTTTGCAACTGGCAAGGAAACTGCAAAGAGGTTATTCCATCCTGGGTCAAAGACGGAGGGGCCGCCGCCAGCGCCTTCAATCAGCGCATATCCAGCATCATGCGCAACTGGCGCAGCTTGTTTCGTCAAAAGCGTTGAAAAAGGACCAAAGAGCAGATTCACATGATCAACATTAATTAGAGTTTTATAGTTCTTCGCGGTAAGATCAGGGTCGCTTTTATCATCAAGGATTACCAATTGCACAGGACGACCGAGCAGTCCACCATTTTTGTTAACTGTATCCGCCCATAGCTGATACCCCTGTTTCATTGCCGGACCATCGCCTCCGAAGTCTCCCGAGAAGGACAACGAGACCCCAATTGTAATTGGTGTCTGGTCATTGTTAGTTGAATTTTGTGCGCAGGCGCTCAATCCTCCAAACGCCATAACTACTACAGCAACTAGAGTTAAATACCTTCTGATGCTGGCGGCATATAGTTCCAACACGTCTTTCCTCTTTCTTTTTCTGCTCAGGCGCGACAAAATATCATACTGCTTTAGCGCTTTTGTATTAGGTTACAGCAAACCACATTAATCGTAATGGTGGAGAGAAAAACACCCCCTAAAATCTACCAATTTACTTTACCTTACTTTGCCGCAAAATGATACTTTTGGGAGCAGAACTAACCTGATTTTCCTAGTTGCTAGCTACAGAACGTGTTATACTCTCTGTAATGAATGAGCACTTCAGCTCGAAGGGAGTTTCCAATGATTACAACCTCCACTCAAAAATGGCCTTTTCAGAAAGTACTCATTGCTAATCGTGGTGAAATTGCAGTACGTATCATTCGAGCTTGTCGCGAACTTGGACTAACAAGTGTCGCTGTGTTTAGTGATGTTGATCGCAATGCTTTGCATGTTCGCATGGCCGATGAGGCTTATCATATCGGTCCCTCCCAGGCTTCAAAGAGTTACCTGCATATTCCTACTATTATTGAAACAGCTAAACGCTCAGGCGCACAGGCGATCCACCCTGGATACGGTTTTCTATCAGAAAACGCTTTTTTCGTAGAAGCTTGTAGCGATGAAAGACTGATCTTTGTTGGGCCTATGGCGACTGTACAACGCGCTGTTGGAGAGAAGACAGCAGCCCGTAGTGCTGCACAGGTAGCACGTGTACCAATCGTTCCCGGTGCCATGACTGATATGATAGATGATGAAGGTATACAACGAATCGCTAAGAGAATAGGTTATCCTCTGCTGCTGAAAGCCGCTGCAGGTGGCGGTGGTAAAGGCATTCGCTTTGTACGAGATCCGAAGGACTTGACATCTGCGCTGCGAACGGCACGTAGCGAAGCCAAAAGCGCTTTTGGTGATGACCGGGTGTATGTGGAGAAAGCCATCTACCCTGCTCGTCATATTGAGGTGCAGTTCATCGCAGATACACACGGAAACGTGGTACACCTGGGTGAACGCGAGTGCAGCATTCAGCGCCGTCACCAGAAGCTGGTGGAGGAATGTCCCTCCCCTGCCCTGGATGAAGCATTGCGACATAGTATTACGTCTGCAACAGTTAACCTGATCCGGGCTATCTCTTATGTGAATGCAGGTACTGCTGAGTTTTTACTTGGACCCGACCGCAGTTTCTATTTTCTGGAAGTCAATGCACGTATACAGGTAGAGCATCCTGTAACCGAGTTGTGCACGGGTATTGATCTTGTACAGGAGCAGTTCCGCATTGCCGCCGGTTTACCGCTCTCTTTTACACAAAGACAGGTGCAGCTTCGTGGCGCAGCTATAGAGTGTCGTATTTCAGCGGAAGATCCAGAAAATCGTTTTTTGCCTGCGACAGGCACTATACAAGTCCTGCAAGAGCCTTCCGGCCCCGGAGTGCGCATCGATAGCGGATTGTATGCGGGATTGCGGGTTCCACTGTTCTATGATCCCCTGCTCTCTAAGCTGATTGTCTGGGGAAGAGACCGAACGCAAGCAATTGCGCGTATGCGTCGAGCGCTTGCGGAGTATGAAATTATAGGCGTGCGTACAACGTTGCCCTTTGACCGCTGGCTGATGGAGAATCAGCGCTTTATCAGTGGCGATTTGTCGACAGATTTTGTAGTAGACGAGTGGGAATCCAGGAAGAAGCATGCTGCTCACCATAAACATGTTAAACATGTAGAGCAGGAGCTGAGCGAGAAAGCAGAAGAGTTGCCTGATCCAGCTCAGGTAGCAGCGCTCGTGGGAGCCCTCTTGATGCAAGAACAGGTGAAGGAAGAGAAACTGCGACGGGGACCAGCATTCGAAAATGGTGCTGAAACCAGCCGTTGGCGTGACGCTGGACGCAGAGAGGCGTTGAGACGAATGTAGAGGCGCAATTCATTGCACCCTGTAATGAGGATCGTCTCCCCAGGCGGGCGCAATGAATTGCGCCCCTATATCTTTTCTTGCACAGGTTCAGGAAGTTTAAATGGCTGAAGTGTTTTACCACGCCGCTTCGCAGCCTCTGCTTTCAGATCCTCAACAGCCTCAAATGGAACATGATGACCGCCAAGAGGGGTCGGATGGATGCCAGGACCATGGAAATCGCTACCACCTGTAGGAATCAGTTTATATTCATGAGCCAGGGCTAACAAGTCACGCACGTTCTCAGGTGTGTAAGGTCCATAATAGGTTTCCAATCCCACCATGCCAGCTTTGCATAAATCAGGTAACCAGCTACGCAGTTCGTCAAGGCCTGGTAGTTCAATAGGATGAGCTATGACGGGCAAGCCATTTGCGCTAGCGATGAGATGCACTGCATCCTTTGGTGTGAGTTTGTAGCGTGGTACATATGCATAGCAATCCCTGCCGATGTATTTATCAAAGGCCTCGCCGATAGTTTGCACGTACCCTGCTTCCAGGAGCGCCTCGGCGACATGTGGACGGCCTACTGAACCTTGAGCAATTTCACGCACGCGTTCCCAGGTTATGTTTACGCCGTGTTCATTCAGCAACTCGACCATGCGTTGCCCGCGTCGCACACGCGCATCACGCAATACTGTCAATATGGCTTGAAATTCGGGGCCCCAGAATTCAAGGAAGTAGCCAAGCACATGTACTTCTCCACCGCCTACATCTGTATTGATTTCAATACCAGGGATGAGATCCATATCTAAGGTTTGTGCTGCCTGCATTGCCTCTTCCAGTCCATTAGTGGTATCGTGGTCCGTCAAGGCCAGTACTCGTAACCCAACTTCTTTCGCTTTGTGCAACAATTCAGTTGGTGAGTAGATACCATCTGATGCTGTAGAATGTGTGTGCAGGTCGATATAGTTGGTCATGTAAAATTCCGCAAAGATTTTTGCGTTGCCATCTTTGACTTGCCGCCTTCGGCGGCGAAAAGGTAAAAGGAGTTTTTCGGGGACACCCCGAACCCCGGCAAAGGACTTTGTCCTCTGCACTCCTATTTGGTTCGTTGCTTGCGGCGACGAAACAATGGAAAAGGAGTTTTTCGGGAGCCCGCTGTTGCATCCCCAGATGCGCAGGCCTGAACCCCGGCAAAGGGCTACACCCTCTACACTCTCCTTGACGGCTAGGCAAAAGCCTCAGGTTCCTCCGATCCTATTTTGACTTTGTTTACAGATACGTTAGTAGATATTCGATTATCTGGCGTAATCAATTGAGCGTGTCTCGCGGACTACACATACTTTGATTTGTCCAGGATAATCGAGGCTTTCTTCAATTTTATGAGCAATGTCGCTGGCAAGGCGATTCGCCGCGAACTCATCAATCTCTTCGGGCTTCACAATAATACGCACTTCTCGACCGGCCTGAATAGCGAAAGATTTCTCCACACCAGTAAAGGAGTTTGCGATATGTTCCAACGCTTCTAAACGTTTGATGTAGAGATCGATGGTTTCACGACGCGCGCCAGGTCGAGCTGCTGATATTGCATCTGCGGCCTGTACAATGGCCGCTTCCAGGCTCTGGGGTTCGGATTCAGTCGCGTGGTGAGCTACCATCGCATGGATTATTTTGGGTGATTTACCGAAACGGCGTGCTATCTCGCCACCGATAATCGCATGTGGCCCCTCAACTTCCTGGTCGATAGCCTTGCCCATGTCATGAAGCAGCGCCGCAGTTTTACATACATTCACATCGGCTCCAAGCTCGTGGGCAATCGTTCCCGCGAGAATAGAGACTTCAACTGAATGCGCCAGCACGTTTTGTCCGTAACTTGTACGGAAATGAAGTCGTCCGAGGATTTTGAGCAAATCTGGCTGTAAACCATGCACATTGGCTTCCATTGCTGCTCTCTCACCCTCCTCGCGCACAACAGCATCCACTTCCTGGCGTGCTTTAGCAACGACATCCTCAATTCGAGCCGGGTGAATTCGCCCGTCCAGGATCAACCTGGTCAATGCGAGACGTGCCACCTCACGGCGCACAGGATCAAAACCCGAAAGGATGACTGCTTCTGGAGTATCATCAATGATCAGGTCAACTCCTGTGGCTGCCTCCAGCGCGCGTATATTGCGCCCTTCACGTCCAATAATACGCCCTTTCATTTCATCATTTGGCAATGGCACAACGGAGACAACAGCCTCCGCAACCTGATCAGAGGCACAGCGCTGAATAGCCAGAGTAATGATCTCTCGGGCACGCGCATCAGCCTCTTCACGTGCTTCTTCTTCAATGATCCGAATTCGGCGCGCAGCTTCCGCACGCACTTTGTCTTCTATACGTGCCAGTAATATTTCTTTAGCTTGCTCCTCAGAGAGTTGAGCAATACGCTCAAGTTCTTTTAACTGCTCATGTTTGACAGTTTCCAGTTCCTCGTGCGTTTGCTCCAAAGTACGTTCACGAGCTATAAGTTTACGTTCACGCTGCTCAAGCGCTTCAATTTTGTGTTCAAGCGATTCTTCCTTTTGCTGCAAGCGACGTTCCTGCCTTTGCAACTCGGCTCGTCGCTCTGCATTATCTCGTTCCATAGCTGCACGAAAGCGCGCTGTTTCATCACGCGCTTCATGCAGCGCCTCGCGTTGCTGCATCTGGAGTTCCATGAGCTTTTGCTCACTTTCCTCCTTTTCGATGCGCAAGCGATCTGCAAAGAATTGTTTATTTCGTGTCGTCCCGATAACATATCCGGCAACCAGAGCCACGCTGGCTCCGAAAACCAGAAACACCAGGGCGATAACGATTTCCGTTGATTGCACGTTGGCCTACCTCCAGTAAGTAAATGCGAACAGGCCTTTAAGGGTGTAAAGGGGTATAATAATCACACATATATGCTATATGGCTTAGTGCCAAAAGTATGCTATTCGCCAAGCATACTATATAGGAGTGGTATCTATGCTGTCAAGCATAGAGTGATAGCCTGTTTATCATAAGTTTGTGGAGCAATCAGAATGGATCAAAAACAACTAGGGACAGATTCCCAACAGCAGTTACGGCAAACGCATGTCGTCTCCTGTTTTCTCTTACGAACAGATATGGATCAACCTCGTATATTGGTTGTGCAAAGGAGCCAGCGCGTAGGTAGCTACAACGCTCGCTGGGCAGGGATTAGCGGCTTTCTTGAATCAGGTGTAACGCCGGATGAACAGGCTTATACCGAGATTCGTGAAGAGACGGGTTTGCAGGGCGAGCAGATACGTATGCTTAAACGGGGTAAGGTTATCGAGTATCAAGACGCCTCAATAGGGCGGCACTGGTACATCCATCCGTTCCTTTTCGAAGTACTTATTCCAGACGCGATTGCTCTAGACTGGGAAGCCACTGGGATGCGCTGGATTGTGCCATCAGAAATTCAAGCTTTTGAGACGGTACCCAAATTGGACGAGGCGTACAAGTCGGCAGCCGATGGAGAGGAAGTCATGTAAGCGTCTGTAATATTGTGTCTGGCACCACTAAGCGCTGCTCTGGGTTTAATTAGAGGTACTAACTCGGTTACTGAAAACCCGATTCTCCGTCCTACTGCATAGGGGAAATTATCTGCAATGAGGGAAACGGAGTAATATGGATCGGCAGTCACCTGATAAAGATTGGCAGCAAACTGAAAAATCCCAACAAGTTCTGAACCAGAAACATCATCGCAATCCCAGGCAATGGTATCGATCGAGAACACGCAAGGTAAAGATGAGCCTTGTGCGTGGATCACTGATTGCATTGCTGCTGTTTTGCTTATTCGTTACTGCTGTGTCACTCTATGGAAATCGAGTATCAACCAGATCTGGATCGCTGCAAGGTCGTGCCGCAACTCAAGATCCCACAAGCACAATGATGCCCGAGCTGACCCCACCGCCTGCGCAAATATTTACACCTGCCCCGCATGCAACGCTATTGTAATGTGGTATCAACACTGGGGAGAAACGGATGGCTATCAGTATTTTCAACCTGCCTGGATGAACGCTGTACGCGCTCACGGGTCTATCCCACTCGTCACCTGGGATCCCTGGGATCCTACTCTGGGAGCAAATCAACCTACCTATTCTTTACAAAATATCATCAATGGGAACTTTGATTCCTACATTGTAAAATGGGCACAAGCCTCGAAAGCATGGGGCCACCCGTATTTCTTGCGTTTTGCGCATGAGATGAATGGGAACTGGAATCCCTGGTCAGAACCAGTGAACGGCAATAAAGCGGGACAGTTTGTGCTCGCCTGGAGACATGTGCATGCTATCTTCACCGCTCAGGGACTCACCAATGTAACCTGGGTGTGGTCACCTAATATCGATTTTTCGAGCAGTATGCCGCTCAGAGAACTCTATCCGGGTGATTCCTACGTCGATTGGGTTGCAATGGATGGTTATAACTGGGGAAATATCGGTGCCTGGCATACATGGGATTCGTTCTCTGCGCTCTTTCAACAAACGTACAATGAAATGCTGGCGATTACTTCAAAACCAATGATGATTGGTGAAATGGCATCAACTGAGCAGGATGGGAATAAAGCGTCCTGGATTAGCGATGCATATATCTCCCAGATTCCTCATAATTTTTCGCGCATTAGAGCCGTAATCTGGTTCGATCAAGACAAAGAAACAGATTGGAGAATTGAGTCTTCTTTTACCGCCCAAAATGCTTTTGCTACAGCTATACAGTCGGGTATGTATACATCGAACAGGTATGCATCTTTGAATGTTTCACCAATACCTGTTCCCTGAACTTACATAAAATAATGTATTGCTCCTCTATACTCTCTCGATGATAGTCGCAATACCCTGCCCGACACCAATACACATTGTTGCCAAACCGTAGCGACCTCCACGCCGCTCTAATTCGTGTAGCAACGTAATGATGAGCCGAGCGCCGCTACATCCTAATGGATGTCCTAGCGCAATAGCTCCACCATTGACGTTGAGCTTCTCCTCGTCGATCTCCAGTTCTCGCGCGCACTGTAACACCTGGACAGCAAAAGCTTCGTTCAGTTCGATCAAATCAATATCCCTGATGCTGAGTCCAGCACGTTGCAATACCTTCTGTGTAGCCGGAATGGGGCCTAACCCCATATACGCAGGGTCAACACCTGCCACGGCTGACGCCACGACACGAGCGCGAGGGATCAATCCCAATTTCTGAGCACGATTTCGAGCCATCAGCACTAAGGCTGCTGCCCCATCGTTAATCCCCGAAGAGTTGCCTGCCGTTACACTTCCATCTTTACGAAAAACGGGTTTCAGCGCGGCAAGTTTCTCGAGCGTCGTATCACGGCGGGGTTGCTCATCGAGCGCAACCAGTATCGCCTCGCCCTTCTTTTGAGGAATAGGCACCGGAACAATTTCTTCTGCAAATCGCCCAGTTTGCTGTGCTGCAACAGCTCGTTGGTGGCTTCGGAGCGCGTAGGCATCCTGTTCTTCGCGGCTAATCTTTGTTCGTTCAGCAACGTTCTCTGCGGTTTCGCCCATACCGTACGGGTGATACATCGCAGATAAACGAGGATTCACGAAACGCCAGCCCAGAGTTGTATCTTGCAGGTTCATAGCGCGACTGAAAGCGCTATCAGCTTTGCCAAGCACAAATGGTGCGCGAGTCATACTCTCGACACCTCCAGCTACAAAGGTATCGCCAGCTCCAGTTTGTATCGCCTGAGCCGCGTTATTGATAGCCTGCAAGCCAGAACCACAGAGCCTGTTAACGGTCTGACCGGCAACCTCGATGGGCAGCCCTGCAAGCAACAAGGCCATACGCGCCACGTTACGGTTATCCTCGCCAGCCTGATTCGCGCAACCCAGGATAACATCTTCAATACTACCTGCATCAATACTTGCTCGCCGTACCGCTTCAGCAATCGCCAGTGCAGCAAGATCATCCGGGCGTACATCTTTGAGACTTCCAGCATAACGCCCGATTGGAGTGCGTACCGCCGAGAGGATAACCGCTTCTTCCATGCCTTGCTTACCTTCCCTTAAATTCAGCTTTTCGTTTCTCTATAAAGGCTTGCATTCCTTCTCGCATATCTTCAGTGGTGAACAGCAGGAAGAAATTCTTGCGCTCAATCTCTAGCCCTTGATCTAACGTCGTCTCAAAAGCCGCATTTACGGCCTCTTTCCCAAGACGCACTGCAACAGGAGCCTGTGCCGCTACAGTCTTCGCAAGTTTAATAGCTTCGATGAGATGTTCGCCCTTAGGTACTACACGGTTTACCATTCCAAGCGCGTGCATTTCCTCTGCGGTCACTTGCGCTCCCGTCAAGACTATTTCCATTGTGCGATACTTACCCAGGGTACGTGCCAGGCGCTGCGTGCCACCTGCTCCCGGTATGACGCCGATTAAAATTTCGGGCTGACCAAATCGCGCGTTCTCGGAGGCAACAATCATGTCGCAATGGAGCGCCAGTTCCAACCCGCCACCTAAGGCGTAGCCACCAACTGCGGCAATCATTGGTTTCTGAATATTGCGGATTCGCAGCCAGGCAGCAAAGCCACCGAGTAGCATATCAATAGGTGATTTATCGGACAGTTCTTTGATGTCAGCGCCAGCGGCAAAGGCTCTATCTCCAGCGCCAGTGATGACAATGCAGCCAATCCCCGCATCACGATCAAACTCTTCTAAGGCGTCTCCAAGTTCACTCATGAGATCAGTTCTGAGAGCGTTAAGCTCCTTTGGGCGATTCAAAGTTACGATGCCGACACGCTCATCACGCTCTATTAAAATAAATTGGTAATCTTTCTCTGCCATACATTACTCTCCTCTTAGTCGGTAACGTTTACAGGTTATTGCACAAGCTATTGCAACAGTATCCTTCTGTAGTATATCACCGGGTGCCTTTGACCGGTGCCCTTGCGCTGGAGATAGGAAATAATCTTTTTTTCCGCTTTTATTGCTCGATATAGTATAAGATATGTATAGGCTTTACATTCACATGTAGAATGCTCGAAGTGAATAGATTTGAACAGAAGAGTATTGACCTGACTCTTTACGCTTGGTAGGATAACGATAGCTCAAGTAGAGAATAGATAGTCTTGTAGTTTTGAAGAAAGTAAAATTCGATGATAGAGGCACAACACGACCATGAAAAACAGTTGAGGCTAATTGAGATAGATACAGATCAACATTCATTGCCATCAAGCATTGGAAATTCAGCTTTTTGTGATCCTGCTTTCGCCAGTAATAAAACACTGCCTCTTCATCGATGGGTTCCATGGATTGCTGGCTTCTCCAGCGATTTCGTCAAAGATGCTTTGATGAGATACTTGAATGGCAAAGGAACCGTTTTAGATCCGTTTTCTGGAGTCGGTACTACTCTCATAGAAGCTTTTCTACTTGGTCATAACGTGATAGGATTTGAGGTCAATCCATATCCTGCACTAGCTTGTCGCACCAAGTTGTATGCTTATCGGGTTTCTATCGAGACATTGCGGTTTGAGATCTTACGGTTTCAGGCATTCTATAATGAAAAAGTTATTTCTGGATACAAACCGAAAAGTATATTGCCTAAAGGATTCAAGACTCGATCCGAATTTTATAGCCCCCAAGTTCTGCATAAAGTCTTGATTCTTCACGATTTTATCGACACTATTGAATCCTCTGACTTGAAAGATCTGTTCACGTTGGCTTTTGCTTCAACTATGGTACGCTACTCCAATTATTCCTATGAGCCGAGCTTAGGTAGGCGTGTAAGCGGCGGAAAAGAAGAAATCAGGGATTTCCCGGTAGGTCAAACCATACTGAATAAGTTGTGGGAGATGGCGCAAGATATTGCCTGGTTTCAGGCACATTTGCAAAATGATCAAGCAAGTACTCAGATCATTAATGACTCGTTCTTCCAATACGAAGATTATTTGATCCCTGATTCTGTTGATCTGATTGTCACATCACCGCCATATTTGAACAATTACCACTACAATCGAAATACTCGCCCACAACTTTATTGGCTGGGCTATGCACAATGCCCTCAAGATCTGAAATATCTCGAAAATGCAAATTTTGGTAAATTTTGGCAGACCGTTCGAGACCAGGAATGTCTCGATCTTAACTTTTCTCTACCTGAGACAGATTTAGCAGAGAAGCTGCAAGCACTTAGACAACTTCATCCTGAAAAAGGTATCTATGGTGGCAATGGCTGGGCCAACTATGCAGCCTCCTATTTCAATGATTGCTATCGGTTTGCTATGGGCATCAACTATGTTCTCAAACCTGGAGGAGTTGCGCTTGTTGTTATTGGAAATAGTATTTTACAAGGCATTTCAATACCTACAGATCAGTACTTCGGTAAAATTGCCGAGTCTGTTGGGCTGGAATTAGCGAAAATTGACATACCACGTACTACCCGTGTAGGTAACAGTATTATTCACTCGAGCGTTCGTGTGGAAAAAGCGCAAAATTCACATCAACTTTACGAGGCGATAGTTGAGCTAGGAAAGAAGTAATCAAGCCAGAGCCAATCGTACCTTCGCGATCACATTTTCCAGTTTTGGTGAAGCACCAGTCAAACGAACAGCCCATGATCTACTAGGATGTAAAACATCCCATTCTGAACGAGCCTGATTATATCGACCTGCTCCCGGATCGTGATTACCGAAACCATCTATCAGTGTATTCCAAAGAGGCATAAATCTTCTTATCAATTCAGCCTCAACAGGCACAATCAAATCACTTTCAATACCATTGAGAATCATAAACCTGCATCGAAAGTCATCAATGTCTAAGTTAGCTCCTTGTATTATGCTTCTTGTATGCTCTCTTAGCCTCTGATACAAATCAAAGGTTTCAGAAGTTCCAGTCCGAGCCGTTCTCCAGCCAGGAGGCACAGCTTTGCCCAAATAGATTGGTTGAACACAAGCGATTCGGTTTAATTCGCTAATCTTTGCATAAAGTTCGTAAGCACCCACATAGTACAACCCATAAACACCCGGGCCAAGAAACTGATTAGGTGATGGTAGTTTGTGTAAAGGTGTTTTTACGAAAAACTCGATCGCTTCATTGACCACACTTTGAAATTTGGGAGAGCGAAATATGTGAAGACTGTAATCGAAGTCCATCATAACCTTTCTATCCTTTCCACGTCCCAATTACAGGCTGCAAGAAGAAATATCCATTAAGGTTGAACCCATGGTAATCACTACAGTGGCACTTCTCGAAAAGAAGGAGGAAGCCAGCCCACCTCGAAGCCCCAAAGCAGCAGCAGCTACCTTAGATGAGCGTGCAGAGCCGCCGCCGCCTGCTCCAATACCGCCAGAGTCAGTTCCTGGGTGGGT
>WNGE01000622.1_pt1 | contig 77705 bp, 71 predicted proteins | sample 5400651 | NCBI WGS metagenome assembly WNGE01 (sample SAMN13153370, study PRJNA577476) | soil metagenome | isolation source: 60 cm soil or saprolite under grassland replicate 2 | place: USA:California | collected 2016-06-15 | reverse complement strand
CGTATTGAACGTGATGGATACCGTACATTTATTACTGCGGCAGGACTTCATGAGTATCGCTATTCTGTGTGGATGCGTTTTCCTGAGTGGGAACGTTCTGCTGTAGTAGGGCAGGTTGTGACGCTACAACTTTCGCAGAGCGGTGCGCCCGAAGATCCTACACTGTTCAGTATCTGGCGACGAGATGCTGCATTGAAAACGATGCCTGATTGGAAAAAGAAGCTGCCCAATGAGAATGTATTTAATATCATGGTTCGAATCACTCCCGGAGGGTTAGGTGAGGGTGTGAAGTGGGCGACGGTGATGCCGAAAGAGATGATCCCTCGCTACAAACCTGGATGGCCTTCACAGCAAGAGTGGGTGACCTGGACTCGCACTTTTGATTGGCTGTCAGTCGCAGTTCCTTTCATCCGAGCTATGTTAGATGCTATGTAGGACAAATATGCTTTCGGTTGGTTAAGCCAGCAACTGGGACTCAACCGAATATGCCTTTCTGTAAATCTTTTCTGATCTCATAAGCCTCTTCGGCGTCTGCCAAAATTGCTGTATCAATCTCTTGAAAGAACATCGCTTCTCTATTGTGGCTTAGTGACTTGAGCACACCTTTGAATGGGACGGTAACCTGGGATTGACCAATCAGTGTTTCAGTGTTTTCTCCGTCGGTTAATCTTCCAGCAGCATTTGCGTAGACGAGTACAATCTCATTCTCGAATGCTCTGGTAATACATAATGCATTAACGAGTTTTACTTCAGAATCTGGATCATGCACTATGCCCTTCCCTGCATCTTCATAACACCAGTAGCTTGGGCAAATGACGATCTCTACCCTTTCCATTACCATGGCCCTGAACACTTCTGGGAACATCAAATCCCAGCAAATAATCAAGCCTACTCTGCCAAACCTTGTATCAAAAACAGAAACATTGCTTCCAGGGGTAATATAACTTCGCTCAGGGAGCCACAAGTTTACTTTGCGGTACCTGCCCCGAATTTCTCCGCTACGATCAATATAATAAGTTGTGTTGTATAAGCCCGTAAGATCGCCCTCGATGATAGAGCCAGGTACGATATCGATGTGATATTTTGAGGCAAGCTTCTGAAAAATTGCAATGTAATGTCCATCATAGTCAGCATACTCACTTATTCCACTGAGTGGTCCCAAAATAAAATCTTCAGGGAATACAATGAGATCGGTTTCTGTCGATGCTTCCGCTATGAATTGTTCGGCCCTTGCGAGACTCCTCTGAGGGTTAAACTGATCGATTGCAAATTGCACGACGGCTATTTTAAAGAACATTGTTCCTGCTTACTTTTTCTCCCAATCGCTCAAGAGCGCCTTCGCTGCATTGTGACCAGGGGCACCCATAACACCACCACCTGGATGAACTCCTGAACCACACAGGTATAGGTTCTCAATGGGGGTGCGGTAACGTGCGCATTCCGGCGTTGGACGCAATGAAAAGAGCTGATCAGGTGTGATTTCACCGTGAAAGATGTTTCCGTTGGGCATACCATAACGCTGCTCGATATCTAACGGACTGAGTACCTGGCAGTGAAGGACGGAGTCGGCGAAATTAGGCGCAAACTCGGTCAAGGTTGCTATAATGCGATTTGCCATCTCATTCTTGACTTCTTCTGACCACTCGCGACCTTTGAGATGATAGGGAGCATATTGGCAGAACATCGAAATAGTGTGGAAGCCAGTGGGAGCTACTGATGGATCCGTAGCAGATTGCATGTAAGCTTCAATATATGGCTTTTGGGACAGTTTGCCTCTTGCCGCATCTTCGTACGCCTCTTGCACCCAATCTGGTGTTGGGGTGATATCAAGCGATCCTGCATGCTGTAAGCCAGATGTTGTACCTGGGAGACACTTGAAATCAGGTAACTCCTTGAGCGCAATGTTGAGCTTAATCACAGCGCTAGCAGTCTTGAAATGTGAGATGCGTTTAAGAAAGTCGTTATCCAGACCTGCATCTGTACAAAATTGTAAGAAAGTGCGCTTAGGGTCTGCGTTCGATAGAACGGCTTTGGCTCGCAACTCTTCCCCATTTTCAAGGCGCACGCCTTCTGTGCGTCCATTGTGGACAAGGATTTTGGATACAGGAGTGTCAGTGCGGATTGTCGCGCCATGTGCCTCTGAAGATGCAGCTAGAGCAAAGCTAATACGACCCATGCCACCTCGAACGTAGCCCCACATACCCTGCACCCCGTTCACCTCCCCAAACATGTGGTGCCACATGACATAAACGGAGCCTGGTGTCTTTGGCCCGATGAATGAACCAATTACACCCTGACCCGCAAAAGCAGCTCGCAGATAATCGGATTCAAAATAGTCGGCTAACATATCATAAAGATTACCGAACATCAAGTAGCGATAAATTTCCTCATCTTCACCGCGAAATCGTGCCGCGAGATCAGCCACACTTGGAGGCTCTTCAAGCAAAATAGGGTTGAGAATCTCTGAGGCGCGATCAAAAAATTGCAAGAATTTGGGATAAGCCTCTGCGTCATGCGGTGAGAGTTTGCGAATATTCTCGATGGTTTTTTCGGTACTGGCACGGAAAAACAGATAGGTGCCATCCTGGTAGGGAACGAACATTTGGGGATCTTTTACATAAGCATCAAAGCCATAGCGATGAAGTTCAAGGTCACGAATGATCTCAGGCCGCAACAGACTTACGACGTAGGCACATGGTGACATAGTGAACCCTGGAAAAGGTTCTTCGAGTGTACAAGCCCCTCCAACGCGATCTCGTTGCTCAAGCACAACGACTTTTTTTCCTGCTCGAGCAAGATAACCCGCTGCGACAAGTCCATTGTGTCCTGCTCCAATAATGATTACGTCCATTTGCTCGGTCTGATTTGCCATAATGGTCGTCCTTTCGGGTTGTGACAGCTTGCCTGAGTTTAGTATATCACAAAGACCTTGTAGAGCTTTGAGAAATGTATTAGAGTATGAGAGTGTGAATGTATTCCAGGGGTAAAACGTTACAATTCTGCTGATTTCCTGGAGCTTTTCACTGTATTTAAGATTCAATTATAGGAGAACTTTATCATGAGAAGTCAGTATCGAATCTGCCATAATTGTGGAGCCTCGTTGACTCTAGACGAAACACGTTGTCCACGCTGCGGAGCCCAATACGTTGAGCCAATTGTTCAAAAGCCTGGGGAGTTTGAACCATTTCCGCCTGATCAAGCGAATGCTTCTGGTCAGACTGAACCTTATGAGGTTCAGCCCCAGCAACCCGTGGTTTTGCCTCCTCAACAACAAGCGCCCTATCCTCCTCAAGGTCAGGGCTATGTGCAGCCAACTCCACCATCTCCTTATGCTGCTAGTGGTTATCATCAGCAGGTGCCAGGTCAGGTTGGGGGGCCACCTCAACCTCCGGAGGATACCACGCAAGGTCTAAATACCAGCCTGGTTATTGGTCTTGTGGTCGCTGCTGTGTTATTATTGTTGTTCGTAGGTGGCTTATTTTATGTTCTAGGACAGAGGAACAATACTTCACCTGGATTGACTCCTACACCTGGAGTTACGCCGACACCAACGCCTACAGCTACGGCTACACCAGGCAAGACACCAACTCCAACGCCTACATCGGTACCATTCCAGGTGACTACTATCGATATGGCAGTAAGTCCGCTCACAATTACGGGAATGTCTTGTGGTACACAACTTAATGTGACCTATACTGCTACTTTCAATGTTCTTCCCAAAGGTCCGGGAGGTGCCGTACAATATACGTATACTACAGATGGTGGACATACTAGTAAGACAGGAGTTAAACAAATCAGTCCGGGACAAACCAGCATTCAGTTTCAGTTTCCTGCTTCTGGGACGCTTCCACCGAATGGTGGTGCATTCCCAGGATCTGGACAGGTTACTACTACCAGTCCTAATGTATTATCTTCGCAAGTGATAACACCTTCGGGCGCATGTACTCCAGTATCTCCAACACCGTAGTACATCGTAGGACATGTACGTTTAAAACAAAGCTAATCAGAGGTAAAGAGGTATGAATATCAGGCCCTATGGTGACACAGCTAATGATGGTATAGTGCAACTTTCTTTCACACTCCCATTGCCATTGAACGCTCGTGCACATGAGGCAGCACGGCGCTATGCAATGCTCATGGGTATCAGCAATCCATTGGTAGCGCATGCTGAAAGCATCGATAAGGCATTTACTTTCTTTGTCATCTATGGGGCCTGTTTGCATACATTTGACCCTGAACAAATTCTAGTGGACGATCTAGCACATAACGAGTTAGATTTCCATGAAGTCAATGAGCTAATCGAGAAACATCTTGGTCGGCAAGTAATTGTAATTGGAGCAGCCATCGAAAGTGATGCGCATACTGTAGGTATCGATGCCATTTTCAACGCGAAAGGATTCGCTGGAAACTATGGTCTGGAGCGATTTCCAACGTTTCGCGCATTGAATCTTGGAGCACAAGTATCCTGTGAAGCCTTGTTAAGGCGTGCCGAGGAGGAAAGGGCAGAGGCTATACTTGTTTCTCAAGTAGTGACGCAGAAAAATGTACATATTCATAATTTGACCAAATTGATTGAATTGGCCGAGGCTGAAGAGGTGCGAGAACGCTATCTCTTTATTGTTGGCGGGCCGCGCATTTCGAATTCTTTTGCCAAGGAGCTAGGATATGATGCTGGCTTTGGGCCAGGTTCTTCTGCAACCTCAGTTGCGAGCTTTATCGCACAGGAGTTAATAGCTCGTAAAAAGTAATATGTGACTGCTTCTATATCTCTAAGAAGCATTTTTATGACTCAAGTCGTAGAAATCATTTATTGGCGCGCATGCAGTGGTAACGAGTGTAAGCGTGAGAGTATCCATTTAGCCGTGTTTTTCGTGTAACAAGGTAAGGGAGTTTACCCCTCAACACGAGGAAAGGAGTCTTACTATGTTAGACAGAGAAAGTGAAGAGATAGCAGCACAGCCAAACGTACAAGAGCTGTCAGATCCAGAAGAGCTTGTGAAAAGAGAACTTGCTGAACACCCTGAGATTTTGGAGGCAGTTGAGGAGCGGAAAAAGCGCAAATTCACCCGCAGCGGAATGATAGTGATACTAGCAGGTATCATTATCATTGCCTTAGGTTTATCGTTCCATTCTGGGGCTTATTCCATCGGTGGCTTTATTGTGGGAGTCGGTGTAATAGTAGTAATTGTAGGGATTTGCAGATTTTTAATAGGTCTGATCAAGCCTATCGTTCCTAGCCAGTTATGATGAAGGCGTTACTAAATCATCGACTAATTGCTGTATCGTTACAAATTTAAATCCGCGACTTTTTAGGGTCGCGATGATAATGGGCAATGCCGCTACTGTTTGCGCACGATTTCCTCCTCCGTCATGTAATAGGAGAATGGCGCCATCTCGAGCATAATAGAGAATTCTATTGACTATGGCATAAACTCCCGGTAAATTCCAATCTGTTGCCGATCCATCCCACAAAACGGTTGTATAGCGAAGTTTTTTGGCTTGCGCTAATACAGTGTTATTAATTATCCCATAAGGTGGGCGAAAAAAGGTTGGTCGTACTCCGATTGTAGCTTGAATGATATTAGTAGTGGAAGTGAGCTGAGACTGAATAGCCTGTGCAGAGAGATGGGTTAGTACTGGATGTGACCAACTATGATTGGCAACAATGTTCCCCTGACTAAACTCATGACGAACGATATTCGGGTAATCTGCGACCAAATATCCAACATCGAAAAAAGTAGCCTTTACTCTATATTGCTGAAGAATGGTAAGGACTTGAGGTGTATAAAATGGATTGGGTCCATCGTCAAAGGTCAAAGCAATTTCTGGAATATGAGTATTACCATTGAAAAGTGGGTAGTTTAACATTGGAGCATGTACAGTTGTTTGTGTAGAGATTGTAGTTGGTTTTGGGGTTGGTGTATGTGTATATACCGTTCTAAAAGTATGTGTGGTCCCAGGAGTTTTTGGAGGTAAAGATGATGGTGTCATTTTCCAATACGTAAAACTGGTGAAGGTAATCGAGCCAAGCATAATAAGTATGGTACTCAGCACGATGATTAACATGACCCGCTTGTTGATCGTCCTGGATAGTCGATCATTGCCTATTTCACCGGGCATGTTAGATGTACTCATAATATGAATACTCTTTCCTACCAAAAAATTGTTTGAGAATTAACTGCGGATGTGACTTGAGTACAAGTTCTTGTTAAAGGTATGTGAGATGGTAGAGATACGCATGAAAACAGTGAGAATTATGCATGCGATGCGGTTAATTCTATTATTGCTAATGAGTATAGCATATTTTGAGTGAAGATCAAAAATAGATGATGTTTAAACATATAGACCAGTGAGAAACTAGCCGAAAACCATTCTACGTTACTGATACTAACTTTGTGACGTTCTTTTTAACGAGTAACTATTACTCGTTTATACCAATCGAAGATAGAAATTCTTTCATTTTTAGGAGCCTATAGCATGGTAAAGCAGAGTTGGTATTTGATTTGGCGACGCAGGTACCCGGTAAGCAAGCCAAATAATACCGTTTTGATGCTTCTGCTGTGTTATATACTACTCTCTTTCTCAAGTTGCTCTAATCCTTTAAGCGGTTTTGATTCTGCCACTATATCACACCCAACTCAAATTCTTCCCAAAGCATCAATTACCCCGTCTCCTACTGGACTAAAGACAGATAGTAACGCTGAAAGTCCACTAAAGGCCCAACTAGCCAAAGTGCAGCAGATAATGACAGGAATGACACTTGATCAGAAACTAGGCCAGCTACTTATTGTAGAGTATATCGGAAATAGTTATGCTAGCACAGATCTTCAATATATGGTAGCGAAACAATATGTTGGAGGGTTTTTGTATCAGGAAAGCAATCATAACTTTAAGCCGCCCTATAACATCATCGGCAACGTGGCTGAATTTTCACACCAAACGATGAGTGATGCACAAATTCCTTTGTTGATTGGCACTGATCAAGAAGGTGGTCTTGTAAACAGGTTATATGTGTTCCATGGCTATTTGCCCTCAGCAGCCCAAATTGCTGCATCAGGAAATCCACAGATTGCATATAACCAAGGATCTTTGGCTGCAAAATGGATGCTGCAATTGGGAATAAATACTGATCTCGCGCCAGTTGTCGATGTGCATACAGTCGATCCTCCTGTTCTGGAATCACGCATGTTTGGAAGTGACCCGCTCACAGTTGCTTCATATGCGGGAGCGTACTTAAATGGATTACAGCAGAATAACGTTGTAGGCTGTCTAAAGCATTTCCCGGGGCTTGGAGCTATAACATCGGATCCCCATGCCGGGTTACCGAGAGTAAATAGAAGTCTGGCGGATTTAGAGAACGTTGATCTTGCTCCTTATAAATTGATGATCCAGAAGTATCATCCGGCTATGATAATGTCTACAGATGTACTGATGCCGGCAGTTGATCCTACACTTCCAGCCGAACTTTCTCAAAAGACCATCAATGATCTCCTTCGAAATCAATTGGGTTATGATGGAGTTGTGATCACCGATGGTCTTTATATGCAAGGTATAAGTGATAAATGGACATTGAGCCAGGCTGCTGTGCTATCTATTATTGCCGGTGATGATCTGGTTGAGGGGCCATATAGCGCTAATCAGGTTGCAGTCGTGGTGACAGCGCTCAAGCAGGCTATGCAGCAAGGCAAGTTGACCCTGGACCGTATTAATCAATCTGTGCAGCGTATCTTGCTTATGAAAGTCCAGTACGGTATCATCAAGTAACATTACAAAAGTGCGCGTAAAGGAGACAGGATCCTTTCGCTCAGTATGGCATACCAGGGGCGTTTCAGCCATTGTTCAAGCGTCAATTCAAATGAGTTAGATCTGTCACACTTAAATAGCTTTTCCATCTGATTAGCCAACTTTTTGCTATAGATTTCTACATTGATCTCATAATTGCCAACAGAACTCAGGCGATCAAGATTGGCAGTTCCAATGGTTGACCATTCTCCATCAATAGTGCATGTTTTAGCATGGAGCATATTGCGATAGCCAAAAATACGTATGCCAGCTTTCAGACATTCTGCAAAATGACCTCGGGTTAACCAATCAACAATCACATGATTTGAAACCCAAGGTACGAGTATCTCTACATCCACTCCACGCCGTGCTGCAGCTTTAAGCGCTCCCAACAAAGCACGATCAGGTACAAAGTAAGCATTGGAAAGGAGAATAGAGCGTTCCGCTTTGTCAATAGCTTCGATATACATGTCGCGAATAGGAAAAGTGAGCCGTAATGCGCTTGTTCCACGGAGATTAATGAGGGGATCGAAACGCCTGGGGTAATGTCGTGAAATATGATCCTTATTGGGAGCGTGTTGATTCCAAAAGTCGATGAAAGATTGTGCGAGATGAGCCGTGGCCGGACCTTTCATGCGCAGATGTGTGTCTCTCCAGGTTCTTTCATAGAGGCTTCCCAGGTTAAAGCCACCGATAAAACCAGTTGAACCATCTACGACAAGTATCTTACGGTGATCCAATGCGTAGCGTCGAGGATCGAAGATATACCAGGGTTTATTAAATGACTGGTATTTTAGTACATGAATATTGGTGGGAAAAACCTTAAATTCACCGGGTACCACTGTATTAGCAAAGCTGTCAAGGATCACATAAACCTCCACACCCTGTTTGGCTTTGCATGTGAGTTTCTGCTTAAACTCTTGACCTACCTGGTCGTCTTTCCAAATATAGGTTTCAAGATAAATACTCTCTTGAGCAGCATCAATTGCGCTAAGCATAGCTTCGTATAGATCATGTCCATAATCATAAATTTGGACGGTATTCTCTCCAATTATTACTTCTTCCAGGGGTAAATGTGGAAAAGATGCCCGAGGCCTGATTTGTCTACGTATCACTGAAACAGCTTGTAGAATGAGTATAACAAGAGCTTGTAGCGTCACTATACCGCCTAGAATCTCCAATAAAATGCGCTTGATGGAAAACCTGTGAGGTCGAATGAAGGAGGATATTTTCCTCCAAATATTATTCATGTTTTGCATTTCAACATTTCCCATGGTAGTAGTTATACTAAATCGTTTGGTCTTGAGAGAATGATCACATTTTGCATCTTCATAGCTGACGCATTTGTTATTCTACCCACTACCCCTGTCAAAACGCCTGTTAACCCGTATACCAGTCTGACCTCAAGCACAGGAAAGAGCCTCTAGCATCATAACCCCATGCCAGCTACAGCCAAAAGTGTAACCCACGAAATGCGTATCGTCAATAACTTTCTGTGTAGAGGTAGTTAACTTCTAGTGGGAGATTCGGTATTTTTGGTGAGCATTACCGATGTGAAGATGATAAAGAAACCGCCGTGATACTCAATGAATATCGCGGCGGTTTCTTTTCACGTAAAAGGGTCATTGCCTGTTCGGGACTCGAACCCGCTTACGAGTCTATAGAGTGATATCTGACTCTATTGACACTGCATAACCCAATGCTGTCAGGCGGTAGAGAGTTCAGGGGCTTGCTGTAACTTCTTGAGTATCATCGGTCTTACCTTGCACTCTCTGATGAGTTTATTGTATCATCACGTGCTGCTAGGAGTCAAGTCGTTTCCCTGCGTTGCTCTTGCTTTGCTATTTGTTGCTCAACAAGTTCTACGCCGTGTTCATTCGGAAAACACACTATGTTCAAACCATATCTCACAACTTTGATGACTGAGTGGCTATCCTGGTGCATAAGGTTAGCTACATAGTTGTCCCATTGCTCGGTATACGCCTGTATAGGCTCGTTCCAATGTCCCACACCAGTTGATGAAAGCGAAGGTTGCCAGATGTAAATAGAATAAGGATGAGTCAAACTTGAATGAACGTTCTAACTATCTCAATTTCGTGACCTATGAGAAGCCGAGAGAACATGACAACATATGTATGAAGTTTTTCACCACCATTCTATGATGTACGTGACTGCCAAATTCGTCTTTTTGTTGTATACCTGAGATAGGGATGAATAACTCAATGAAATATATATGTAAAAACAAATGTCTAAAAGCAGAATGAAAGGAACTATCCAAAATGTTCAATCCTTACCTTTATGATAAACTGGCCCAATCTCATCATCAAGAGCTTTTACAGGAGGCAGAACAGCAGCGAATGTTCTCTCAGTTGCCTCGACGTCATCCACAGCTTATGCAGAATGTTACCAGGCGACTTGCTGCCTTGCTATTGAAACTTCCAATCTCCGTAAAAAAGGTAGAGCAGTCAGAGAGATCGGCTACTGGTCAACTATAAGACCCATCAGTATTCAGAAACGTCGCTTTCGTGCCGAGCAAATCGTTGTGGATACTCACAGGTTAGTTGGCAAAGTACAAAAATGTACTGCATCATTTGGATTGTAATGAAGCAGTGCTTTATAATCCTCATCGTTAAGTGTAGGTCAGCTACCTCCCAAACAGTCGTTGCGTGAGCGTTGCAATTAAGGTGACTTCAATGAGTAAGCCGATAAATGCTTCAAGAGCGGCAACGACAGTAAGTGGATCGTCAAGCGTGATGCTACTACCAGGGAAAAAGCCGCGTCCATGAAATGAGGTCATGCTAGCAGCAAAACAACGCAACGGTTTATAGCCGTAACCTGATAAGAGATCGAGGAAGAGCGAGCCAAGGTATTGCAAATACTTGCGCCGATACCAGAATATTTTACGTTGCATTAGTTGAGCACGATAGGTAAAGCGTGCTGCATTTTCGTTGAGTCCTTGATTTCGCAACACAACGGAGAGTTGGCGATACGCTCGTGCGGCTCTTTCATATGTCATATACTTAGGTTCATACTTAAATTCATACCCAAATTTCTTTTCATCACCCAACTTTGAGATAGCTGACCAACCTACTACAGCAATATTCACATTTCCCCAATGTATATCAGCGATAGCAACTGCGCCATACTCTGTATCACCAAAGGTACTTTCATTCAGTAAGGTCAAGCTATCAAAAAAAGCCTCTTGAATATTAGCTCCCTCTAAATGAGTGCGTTTAAGGATCGCACTCTCTAAATGGGCATTTCTGAGATCGGCGCCCTCTAAATGGGTACTGTAGAGGCATGCCCTCTCTAAATGGGCATTTCTGAGATCGGCATCCTCTAAATGGGTTCTGTTGAGTTCAACACCCTCTAAAGAGGCTTGCCTGAATTGACAATTAGTCAGTGGTAGTTCAGATAAACCTACACCGCGAAATGAGCAAAACCTAAATTCAATCCCTTACGTTAACGTTGACTTCCGTCGTTCCAATCAACTGGGCCTCGTCCGTCTTCATGTGTAGCTAGAAGCCACTCGACATCTGCACGGCTTAATTTGATATTTTTAAAGGGAAAAATGTCTGTTTCGAAGTTAGGAATGATGCTTCGTCTTTCAATAAGATACCTTTGACGCTCTTCATCAATCTCTGGCTGCCTACGCCACGGTTGACCTTGTGTTTTCCAGTAGGTTTCCCATGCTTCCCAATCATCATTTGCAGGTCGTTGCAATGTAGATATGTGTGTAACATTTTGTGTACCAGCCTGACGATTCCGACGTAGCTTTGTCGATCCTTGTGTCCCGTCTAGCTCACTCAAGGTATATACCTCGCTTCTCAACAATAATCCTTGCCATTATTTGGCTGTTAACCATGTAGACGTTCTATTCACTCGGGTATCTAATGGTTGAACTCATTGTACTATGCTGAGCAAGGATGAACGTTCTAACTTGGCTCACGACTCAATACCCGTCAATATCGTCCTGGCTTTCTTTGCCATGATCGGCTTTACCATATTCGCTTGCAATAGCTCACCGCCCTTTCCATGAAACACAAGATTCCACTACCTCATGTGTGTCCATAAGTTCATCCATGATTTTATCTCACTTTCTTTACTAATCCTTGCAGGGATACTTGCTTTAATTACCACTCTAACCATACAGACTTTTTTGGGTTTTTCCAGTGTTCAAAGAGCCGTTTGTACGCACAGATTGATATTGCCGCTCTTCACCAGCATTTCATTCGCATCTTTCCCGAACTTATTTCCTCGGACGCCTTGTTGGTCTCTTGCTGGCTCTCCATGCCTTCGTTCCTCTTCCCTTTTCGCTTTTCCCTCAACTTATCACTTTCTCTCTTCTCCCCACAACCCCTTATATCAAAACTTCTTTTATTGCCCTTGACTTCTACCACTCTTTTCGGTATACTTTTTCGTAACCGGTACCGAAACCGTTTCCGTTACCGATTTCATTAAAATCGAGTTACCTGAAGATTATTTCGTAATATGGAGAGATGGCACTGATGGCACGAAAGCCAACTATTAAAGAAATTGCCCTCCTTGCAAACGTATCCAAGACTACCGTCTCTCGTGTTTTGAATCACAAGCCTGATGTAGACCCAGCCACGCGAGAGCGTATTCTGCATATTATTGAAGAACAAGGTTTTGTTGCGAGTATCCCAGCCTCCGGCCTGGCGAGTGGCCGTCGTAGCTTGATTGGAATGCTAGTTCCTTCGTGGATCTGGCCATTAATTCCTGAACTCATGCGAGGGGTCGCTGAAGTTATAGAACAGACTCCATATGAACTAGTTCTCTACAGTATCAATAATGCAGACCTCAAAAAAGACCGCAGCGAGGTTATCAATCGAGTACTTGCAACACAGCTTACTGCGGGCCTTTTAGCCGTATATCCTGGTGAGGCATCTCAGGATTTAACAAGACTCTATAAACAGGGATTTCCTGTGGTCATAATTGATGATCAACGAGGACAGACTACGCCATGGGTCGGAGCTGATAATGTAACTGGAGCATATATTGCAGTTCGTCACTTGATTAAACTTGGCCATCGACGTATCGCGCATATTGCGGGGCCAGATGAATACCTTGTCTCTCATGAACGCTACAATGGTTACCGTCAAGCGCTGCTTGAAGCAGGTTTCATTCCCGATCCTGACCTGGTACAAAAGGGTGACTTTATGCCCCCTACAGGGCGATCATGTGCCAGTAAACTGTTTGAACTTCAGGCAGATAAACGGCCCACAGCTATTTTTGCAGCGACAGATCAGATGGCCTATGGGGTACTCGCTGCGGCAGAAGAGTATGGTCTATCTGTACCAGGGGATATTGCGCTCGTCGGTTTTGACGATGATGTTCCATCCGCTCATGTTCGTCCAGCGCTTACTACCATCAGGCAGCCCAATTATGAGTTGGGCCAGCAAGGTATGAAGCTCTTGTTGTCTATGCTTGACGCCCCTGATATTACTGGAAACGGCAATCAGACTACCAGTTCAACCGGCACATTCACTGCTGATGTAGAAAGGAGAACGCACTCCACAAATGGCCAGCCTATCCGCATTCAACTCCCTACCAGTCTTGTAGTACGTGAATCTTGTGGTTCTGGCGATCATATTTCGATTATGACGACTTCGGATTAGACTATTGACTAAGGAGGTAACTTCATGGCTCCCCACGCTTTATCTACTCGGAAAACCAAAAAGGGTTTCTTCGCCTTTTCGATCCTGCTAGTTTTTGCTGTCCTTGTTACTGCTTGCGGTGGTTCGCAAACTCAAGTATCACATAAGCAGGTTCCTCTTTCAATTGTCCCTAATACAGGAGGTGACTATACCAGGGTCTTTAACCCGTATCAGGTCAGTACCACTACTTACTACGGAGCGCAGGGTTTGATCTATGAAACCTTGCTCTATTTCAATCGCCTGGATGGGAGCGAGAAGCCGTGGCTCGCAACAAGCTATCATTTTTCAAGCGATTCCACCAACATTGCGTTTACCCTGCGACAGGGAGTGAAGTGGTCTGATGGCCAACCTTTTACCAGCGATGATGTCGTATTTACGCTAAATCTGCTCAAGAAATATCCTGGCATGGACTTGAATAGTTTGTGGCAATTCATTAAGAGCGTAAGTGCACCCGATGCGAGTACAGTACAGGTAACACTGAACAAACCTTTCACTCCGCTCCTCTGGTATCTAGCAGGACAAACCTATATCCTTCCCAAGCACCATTATAGCAATGTTGGTGATGCGAGCCAGTATGCGGATCCCAACCCTATTGGTACAGGTCCTTACATACTCAAATCATTCACACCCCAAATCTACATTCTGGACAAAAACCCGAACTACTGGCAAAATGGCAAGCCCGAAGTGAATGAATTAACGTTTCCGGCTTTCGATTCGAATACAAGCGCTGAGCTGGCACTTAATAGCGGCCAAATTGGATGGACAGGTCTTTACATTCCAAATATCCAGCAGACATACATCAGTCGTGATCGAGTTCACAATCACTACTGGTTTCCACCCAGCGATATCGTGATGCTGTATGTGAACACTGCGAAATATCCCTTCAACTTACTGCCCGTTCGACAGGCAATCAGCTATGCCATTGATCGCCAGCAGCTCAATAAAGTTGGGGAGAGTGGCTATGAGCCGGTTGCCAGTCCTACCGGCCTGATATTGCCATCAAACAAGGATTACCTCTCCTCCGACTATGCGAATAGCACCTTTACACAAGATCCTAGCATGTCGGCTCAATTACTTACAAGCGCTGGCTTCACAAAAGGAGCTGATGGTATCTATGCAGACAAGAATGGCAAGAAGCTCTCGTTTGCCATCAATGTCGTGAGTGGGTGGACTGACTGGATTACTGATTGCCAGATCATGGTGAGTCAACTCAAGGCCGTTGGCATAAATGCGAGCGTGAACACTATGGCGTACGATGCATACTACAATGCACTGCAAATGGGAAACTATAGTGTAGGAATGTCCTTTACTTTCCCAGGTCCGACACCATACTTCCTTTATGATTCGCTGCTAAGAAGCTCGAATACCGCGCCTATTGGCCAACAAGCCAACACGAACTTTGAGCGCTGGAGCGATTCGAACACGGATCAGTTACTGAGTCAGTTTGCCAGCACAACCGGTCCAACGCTTCAGCAGCAAGCCATAGCAGGTATCCAGAAGATCATGGTTGAGAATTTGCCTAGCATTCCATTGACAAACGAGCCGTACTGGTCCGAGTACAGCACCGCTCACTTCACGGGCTGGCCTGACCTGAATCACCAGTATGCTGTACCTTCACCATTCATGGCCCCAGATGATGAGATTGTTCTATTAAACCTTCATCCAGTCTTTTAACTGCCAGACTACCGATGTAACATTGGGTAGAACGGCTAGTAAGTGGGATGGCCTTGAAGGCCATCCCATCGTCAAACACTTCTGGAAGGAGTCAAGATGCGTTATCTATTGCGTCGCATCGGCTTTTACCTTGTCGCTCTTTGGGCAGCAGTCACACTGAATTTTCTTATTCCGCGCCTGGCTCCGGGTAATCCTGCCGAAACCTTGATGGCAAGAGTGCGGGGGAAAATCTCACCACAAGCACAACATGCGTTGGAGATTGCGTTTGGAGTCAATCATGATCCATTATGGTCGCAGTATTTACAGTATCTCAACAACCTGCTGCATGGTAACCTGGGCATCTCAATCACCTACTTTCCTACACCCGTCTCTGTGGTTATCAGCCAGGAACTTCCCTGGACGCTCATGCTTCTGGGTATTGCGCTGGTGATCAGTTTTATTATAGGCACGCTACTTGGAGTGATTGTTGCATGGAAACGTAACTCAGCTCTTGACGCTGTGTTCTCTCCGCTGTTTACTTTCTTTTCTGCAATTCCTTATTTCTGGCTGGCGCTCATTTTGCTTTACATGCTTGGTTATTTACTCAACTGGTTTCCAATTAACGGGGGCTATGATACAAGCACGACAGTCCCTGAATGGAGTCCCGACTTCATTTCCAGCGCTATCCAACATGGAGTGCTACCTGCCTTCACAATCGTGATTAGTTCTATAGCAGCATGGCTACTCGGTATGCGCAATGCGATGATCACTACGTTATCGGAAGATTATGTACTAATGGCTGAGGCAAAAGGACTCACTCAACGGCGGATTATGCTCACGTATGCTGCTCGCAATGCTATTTTGCCTACTGCATTTGCACTCTCTCTAGGGTTTGTTGTAAGTGGCGCATTGCTCACAGAAATCGTTTTTTCGTATCCTGGTGTTGGTTATGCACTCTATCAAGCCGTAGAGAACCTTGATTATGCATTAATACAAGGTCTTTTTCTGATAATTGCAATTGCCGTAATTGGCGCGAACTTTTTGGCAGACCTGATATATATCGTACTCGATCCTCGTGTACGCCTGTAAAGGAATGAGCATTTATGAGTATCCCTACACAAGAGGTAAGTCTATCCTCGCCTGATATAAATGCGTTTTCGACCCAGGTGCATCACTTACGTGATGTATGGCGCCTTGTCAGGCTAAATCGCAAAGTAGCATTTGGTTTGGGTATATTAAGCTTTTTTGTACTTATCGCCATGCTAGGTCCTATATTTCTGAGGCAGGATCCTAATAGCTTCAGTTCAGATATACTCTCACCACCATCAGTCTCACACTGGTTAGGCACTACACAAACAGGGCAAGATGTCTTCCTCCAGCTTGTCGTTGGAGCGCGTACATCACTCATGCTAGGTTTTGTTACTGGACTCGTGGCAACGATCATCTCTGTAATTGTTGGGCTTAGTGGTGGTTATTTTGGGGGTTGGATTGATGAATTCCTCTCCCTGGTAACCAATGTCTTTTTAGTATTACCAGCATTGCCATTGGCCATCGTCCTGGCATCCTTTTTGCCCTATAAGGGTCCGCTGACGGTAGGCTTTGTGACAGTTATTACCGGATGGTCATGGGGTGCGCGTGTGCTGCGCTCTCAAACACTTACTATGCGCAATCGCGAATTTGTGGAGGCTGCCAAGGCGAGCGGAGAGTCATCGCTGCGTATCATTTTCTTTGAAATTTTTCCGAATTTGATTGCAATTGTAGCGGCGGAACTCCTGGGAACCATTATCTATGCTATTCTTGCAGAGACGGGGCTTGAGTATCTTGGTTTAGGGGATGTCACTACTACAAGTTGGGGAACAATGTTCTATTGGGCGGGCAACAATGATGCGTTGCTGTTAGGGGCCTGGTGGTGGTTCTTGCCCGCTGGGTTATGCATTGCAGTGCTGGGCGCGGGACTCGCATTCATTAATTTCGGAATCGATGAAATCGCCAATCCGCGTCTGCGTAAGGAGCCAAAACCTAAGTTTACTAAACTCAACAAAAAAAAGAGAGATGGTTGATTTATGAGACTATGCTCAGAAAGAGGCAGGGATCATGAACGCAGAGAATATAGGTGCACAAACACCATCAATAGCGCTTAATAAAAATGCAATGAGTACAAATTCCATCACCTCTGCTGTAATGGAAGCGATACACCTGCGTAAGTATTTTCCTTTGCGACAATTCAAACTGTTTGGTAAGCACGATATGGTGCATGCGGTTGAGGATACCTCGCTATCACTCTATCCTGGCCGTGTTCTGGCGTTAGTAGGAGAAAGTGGCAGCGGTAAAACCACCGTGGCTCGTATGCTGGCCCGCCTCTTTGAACCTACTTCTGGCACAATTATGTTTCGTGGGGAACCTGTTAAGGATCATGGAAAGACCGCCTTGAAAACCTACCATCATCATGTTCAGTTGGTATTCCAGGACCCTTTCTCTTCCCTTAATCCTGTGCATGACATTCGCTACCATATGAAAAGACCTTTGCGCCTGCATGGTTATTCGCATACTTCTGCTCAAGATACAGAGCAAATACTAACTCTGCTCGATCGTGTTAGCTTGAGTCCGGCCAGACAATTTATTACGAAGTTTCCACATCAGCTGAGTGGAGGGCAGCGACAGCGTGTTGCAATCGCTCGCGCTTTAGCGGCGCAGCCCAAGGTGTTACTGGCCGATGAACCAGTTTCGATGTTGGATGTCTCCATTCGTCTTGATATACTAAACTTGCTTTTGCGCCTGAAAGACGAGGAACAGCTTGCATTGCTTTTCATTACTCATGACATAGCGAGCGCTCGTTATTTCTCTGATGATACACTTGTTATGTATGCAGGCCAGTCGGTTGAGGGAGGACCAAGTGAAGAGGTAATACTCAGACCCCGGCATCCTTATACCCAACTATTACTATCTGCTGCACCCGATCCTGATAGACTGGGACCTGATGGAAAGAGTGCAAGGACACTCCCGGCCAGAGGTGAGATTCCCAGTCTTATAAATCCTCCTGGTGGCTGTCGCTTTCATCCCCGCTGCCCACATGCGATGCCAATATGTAGCGAACGTTTCCCAAAACGTACCAATCTTGGAGGAGGTCATTGGACACACTGTTTTCTTTATAGCGATCAGGAGGTAGATTCTGCGTCAGGCATGGAGCAAGAGAAAGAGCAAACTAAATATGAACAATAATCGGACTATGTTTCAACAAGGTAGAACACATAAAAGGAGCGATGAGCGTGGCTCGCATTAAATGGGCATATATTGGTGGAGGCAGTACCCGTGCTGCCGGTACTATGGCTTCATTTGTCCAGCAAGGAGAAAATTTCGATGGTTCTGAGGTCGTGCTTATCGATCTGAATGAAGAGCATCTGAGGATCGTTCAGACAATCACACAGAAGTTAGCGCGTGCAAAAGGCCTTGATTTAACCGTCACGATTACGACTAATCGACGAAAAGGTTTGCAAGGGTGTGACGCAGTGTTAACGAGCTATCGTTCAGGAGGATTTGAGGCTCGCTATCTGGATGAGAGTATTCCATTGAAGTATGGCGTGATAGGTCAAGAAACCCAGGGACCAGGTGGGTTTTTTATGGCACTACGTACGATCCACGTAATGAAAAGCATCATCGAAGATATGGAGGCAGTGTGTCCGAGCGCCAGGCTCTTCAATTATACGAATCCGATAAATATTGTCTCTGAAGCTGTCACCCACCATACCTCTATTCCAACAATTTCATTCTGCGAAGGACCTATCATGGATCATCTCAGATACGCTGAGGTAGCGGGATTGAATCCTGAAAAACTCGATGCGGTCTCAATAGGTCTGAACCATGCTTCCTGGTCGGTGCGCCATCTCTATGAGGGACAGGATTTCATGCCCATGCTACAGTCTGCATATGAGCGTATGCGCAGGAATCCTGAAACACCGCTCTATGATTTGCGAATGACAGAGTTGGCCTGTCGAATGAATGCGTTGCCAAATCACTACTTTCAGTATTACTATTTCAAGGATGAGATCCTGGCTGAACTGCAGGCAAAACCTACGACACGAGCACAAGATATCATGGAGATGGTACCCGATTACTGGACACATTATCGTGAACAGGCTGCAAAAGATGTTCCTGAACTCAATCCTGGTCAATCACGTGGGGGTATACATGAATTAGAACTGGCTATCGACGTGATGGATGCCATTTATAATGACCGCAAAGAGGTCTGGTATGTCAACGTTCCCAATCAGGGTGCAATCTCAGACTTTCCTGACGATTTAGTAGTTGAATTGATGGGATATGTGGATTGTAATGGTGTTGTGCCGCTTAAGCAAGGACATATGCCACGACATCTAGTGGGCCTGGTGAAAATGCTTGGCGAGTACCAGGCTCTAGCTGCCGAGGCCGCGTGGAGTGGTAAGCGCATTGATGCTATTCGCGCATTAGCAAGCCACCCGCTCGTTTTCTCTCTCTATAAGGCTGAGGCGATTTACGACGAAATGGCCGCTGCACATAAGCAATATCTACCTGAACGCTTACTCCAATAGGGAGGGAATAACAGAATATGGAGAGTATACTGGCTGTTGATGGAGGAAATACGAAGACTATCGCACTCGTAGCTTCCCTTGACGGAACTATCCTGGGAGCAGGACGTGGAGGGTGCGGAGATATCTACGCTGCTGAAACCGGGCCAAAATGGCCGGATTCTGCCACAGCGGCTGTTGCCAATATTGAGTATGCGGTACGCAGTGCTTTACAGGCTTCGCAGATTGACACTTCGGATCTCGTAACTGGAGTATTTAATATGGCGGGTGCTGATTGGCCTGAAGATTTTGTTTATTTACGAACTGCGATGGAAGCGCGTCGTTTTGGAAGAACTATCTATATTCAAAACGATGCGCTGGGAGTGTTGCATGCTGGATCTTCTGATGCTACCGGCGTTTCTGTAGTCTGTGGTACGGGTGGAGCTACCGGAGCGCGTTCTCCTGATGGACGTATATGGCATTCAAGTATGTGGCAGAATCAAGTGCAAGGTAGCGCACAGTTGGGTCAGAAGACACTGCATGCAGTGTACCGCTCTGAGCTAGGTATTGAACCACCAACAACACTCACCAAACGTGTGCTCGACTTTTTTCAGCTGAATACAATTGAAGAAGTGCTTCACCTCTTTACTAGCCGATCGAAAAGAATTCCAAGCCGCGTCGATCAATTGACACCTATACTTTTGGATGAAGCGCAGGTAGGTGATAGTGTAGCTATGCGCATTGTACAGGAGCACGGCAGAGCCCTTGGCGATTTTGCCTTGGCAGCAGCAAGGCGAGTAGGCATTGAAGGAACGACTTTTACGTTGGTGTTGGCCGGAGGAGTCTTTCGTCATCCCTCAACAGTATTAGAGCAGGCGATTATCGAGAGAGTTCGAAGCACTTCGCCTGATGTGCGACCCACCTATTGCCGCTTTGAGCCAGTTATCGGCGTTCTATTTACAGCATTAGAAGCTGCAGGGGGTGTTGTTGATGGGGTTCTGTTAGATAAACTTATCCCCACTATACCGGATCGAGCATTGTTTTCAACGACTATAGATTATTCGATAAGCTGAATAGGTACTGCGGTGAATCACTTCGCGCAGTTTGACATCCGAAATGAAAGTGAGGAGGATGGCGGTAAGTTCAATGGCGGCCATTGCAATCCTCCCTGTCCACATCTGTTGATAAGTGGGCATGTAAACATATAGAGAAATATGCAGTTACTGACAACATACTGAGAAACGAAGCGATGCCCTGCTGTTGTATGCTGGAATGAACGACAAAAAGAGAGCCATCGGAGGAAAACCGGACTATTGGATGAAATACCGTTATTTTACTCTTCCAAATGCAGCAAAATCCTGCTAGAATAATCATTATCTCAGGAACAACTGAAAACTGGCGCGATCTTATGCTCTGTGAGGCACGGTTTCAGTCGAACCATTTTTATCATTATCACCAGTTTAGGCATACGCACGCGATTGAACTCATCAATGGTGGGGTGAGTTTCCCGACGATTCATAAGCGGCTAGGACATAAGAACTTGCAAACAACCTTGCGCTATGCCGAGCAGTCGGATGCAACGGCTGATGCAGAGCTATGGGCGTGGCGACGGCAGCATCCATCCTCCTGGTGAGGAGGGCTCGACAGAGACGTCCACCACCTTGCCTGTTGGGAGCAGAAAGAACAGGGCGAACGTGGCGTGCAACTGCACAGAGGAGGTGAGAAGATGACCGACCGCGTTGGCCAGCAGTTCGGCAACTACCAGCTCACCCAGTTGCTGGGACAGGGGCACTGGGCGTCTGTCTACCTGGGGGAGCACCGGCATTTGCACACTCAGGCGGCCATCAAAGTGCTCCATGAAGCGTTGGCAGCTGCTGAGGTGGAGGGCTTTCAGGGTGAGGCCCGCACGCTGGCACGCCTGCGGCATCCCCATATCGTGCGGGTGCTGGACTTTGGCGTGCAGGAGGACACTCCGTTCTTAGTCATGGAGTATGCGCCGGGTGGCACCCTGCGCCAGCTCCACCCTAAGGGAACGCGGCTACCCCTCGACACAGTCGTCTCCTATGTCAAGCAGGTGGCTTCCGCCCTGCAGTATGCCCATGAGCAGCGCCTGATTCACCGCGACCTCAAGCCGGAGAATCTGCTGCTCGGACCCGATCAGGAGATCTGGCTCTCGGATTTTGGCCTGGCCGTCGTGTCCCAGAGTGCGCGCTCGCAGCCGTTCCAGCAGACAGCCGGCACCCTGGCATATATGCCCCGGAGCAGCTGCAGGGCCATCCCACTCCCGCCAGCGATCAGTATGCCCTGGGCCTAATGGTCTATGAATGGCTGTGCGGGAGTCGCCCCTTTGAGGGCTCCGTGACCGAGTTGATGTTCCAGCAGTTGACTAAGCTCCCTCCATCGTTGCATGAGCGCGTACCGATGATCTTAGCAGAGGTCGAGCAGGTGGTGCTGCAAGCCCTGGCCAAAGACCCCGCGCAGCGCTTTGCCAGCGTGCTGGCCTTTGCCATGGCGTTGGAAGAGGCAAGCCGGGAAGAGGCATCTGGACAAACACTGCCGGTTCTGGCCTCGGGGTACTCAGCCGAAGCCGGGCGAAGGGCAGCCTCCCTACCTCACCTTCCAGGGGGTACCGTGACCCTGCTCTTCAGCTCGATCGCCTGGTTGCTCACCTGCACGCCCAAACTCGCTGCCGTGTGCCGCAACTGCGTATAACTCGCCTCCGCGCTGTGCATCCACGTCAACACCGTGGTTTGGCTAAAGATCGGCCCATCCAGTTGTGCGCTGGAGCGTTCGACGAACCCACTCTTGCGCTCCAACTCCTTCGCCCGGCTCGTCAAGATCGTCTGCATCGTGTCACGCACCTGTGTTATACTGCTCATCAGAACCCTCCTGGAAGGTGATAGTCTCTTAGAATAGACTTGAGTCTATCACTTCCACGAGTCTTTCTGCTTGCTTGCTTCCCTTAGGGTGATGCGTATTACCTCCACTCAGTTGGCCGACGCCACGCAATCTTCGGGTCCGCACACAAGGCAGGTGCTCCAGGATCGTATGCAGCGCATGATTGATGAACGGCGCAAGAGCACGACTCCACGCAACGATGTGTTATCCGTCTTGCTGCAGGCCAGAGACGAGGATGGACAGGCGATGAGCGATGCACAACTGATGGATGAATGCTTAACGCTCTTTGGTGCAGGTCATGAGACGACTGCGGCGGCTCTCACCTGGGCATGGTGTTTGCTCTGCCAGCACCCGGATGTCTACCAGAAGGTGCTGCAGGAGGTCGAGAGCGTGCTCGAGGGGAGGAGCCAGAGGTATGAGGATCTGGTACGCTTGCCTTACTGCTTACAGATCTTCAAGGAGACGATGCGCCTCTATCCACCAGCCGCCAGTATCGTGCGCGAGGCGGTGCACGATCTCGAGATTGATGGCTATCTCGTGCCCAAGGGATCCACTATCCTGGTATCGCCCTACATTCTGCACCGCACAGCAGCATACTTTCCTAACCCAGAGACCTTCGATCCTGAACGCTTCGCACCCGAGCGCGAAAAGAAGCTTCCCCGCTACGCCTATCTTCCCTTTGGAGCCGGGCCACGCATTTGCATCGGCAATCACCTGGCGCTGATGGAAGGACACCTGCTCATCGCGACTCTGGCGCAACGTGTCCACTTTACGCTGGTGCCAGGACAAACGATCGCACCTGATCCAAGGCATAACCTGGCCCTACGCCCAGGCGGGAAGGTGGAAGTGGTGGTCAAGAAGAGACCGTAGAGGTCAGTCAACAAAAGAAACAAGAAAGAAAGGGGTGTATTCATGGATGAGAATACTTCTGCAAAAAGGCCCAGGATGAATAGGCTATCTTGGGGCCAGGTCCTGAACATGACGATTGCAATTGGAGTTGCGCTTGGAGCAGGAGCTGCCGTATCCAGTCATGATGCCATCACAGGAATTGTCGTAGGTGCCGCCATCTTCATTATTATGATCATCAGTTATGCTCTCGTCTTTAGACGCAGGCAACGCTGATCTCACTTGAGATGAGCACTTTGCTGCTTTTCCACGGCAGGCATCTTTGTTGAGCAGAGTCACAGTCGATGAAGCTGTGCACCACTGTTACGACCGACGCATGAGCCGATGAATAACCCAGGCCAGGGCGAAGACCATGATGGTCGCGGTGATCCATATTCCAACAGGGAACCAGGTTGGTCTCTGTCTCGCTTGCTGCTGCACGTGCTCGGGTCGGATGCCAAAGGCAAAGAGCAGCGGCACCAGCTTGCGCACGAGAGGCCAGCCCAGGAAGCTGAGGGAGCCCTTGGGGTCGAGTGCGGCTTTGAGCAGGCGATCTTGAAAGAGATTGACAATGGCTTGGATGACGCGCGTGGGCCATTCGCGCCGCCGTTGGACGCGGGCGAGATCGGCCACGGACACCTGTCCTGCCTGAAGTGGGGCAGTGAGGATATTGGCGGCGGCGATGGCATCCATAATGGCATAGTTAATGCCATTGCCCCCGGCTGGTGACATGACATGGGCAGCATCACCAAGCAAGAGCAGGCCAGGGCGATACCAGCGCGGCAGACGATTGGCTTCCACGGAGAGCATGGATACCTGCTTCCAGTCTTGCAGTTCGGCCATCCGGTCAGCAAAATCTGGTGCGCTCTCGGCAATCCCCTGGCGCAGGGCCTCCAGTCCGGCTGCACGCACCCCATTATAGGTGCCCTTGCCGATGATGTAGCCGATTTGCCAGTGATCCTCGCGTTCGAGGAAGAGCACGGCCCGCCCACCACCGAACCGTGCCATCAGGCCATGGGGATCATCGGGCTTGCGTGAGAGACGCAGCCAGAGCAGGTCCATCGAAGGTGAAGAGGCAATGGGCTTGAACCCGGCCAGTTTGCGCAGTCGGGAGAAGCGCCCATCAGTTCCCACCGTGAGGAGAGCTCGCACCTCGTGCCAGCCATCATGCCCATGATAACGCACGCCACGTACCTGGCCATCTTCCTCGATCAGTTCTTCCACTCGTGCGCCCATGACCAGGCGGAAGGAGGAAAAGCGCTGGGCCTCGCTCGTAAGGAATGTGAGGAACCGAGTCTGGGGCATCATCGCAACGTAGGGAAACTTGGTCTTTAGTTCGTGCAGATCGAGCCGTGGCCCTCCTCCTGGAGGAGCTATCAGGCTCAATTCGGTATGGGGTAATTGGAGCAAGCGGTCTGCTAGACCAAGTTCGTCCATGGCTTCTAAGATAGAGGGATGAAGCGTGTCGCCACGAAAGTCGCGGTCAAAGTCGAGATGCGACTCAAGCAGCATCACGGGGATGCCTTTGCGTGCCAGCATGAACGAGAGGATCGCCCCTGCTGGTCCTGCACCGACGACACAGCATGTCGTCTGCTCTATTGACTTCATGTGGTGTGTTTGTGGGAGAACCTCTTGGTCCATCTCAGTACCTCCATTGTTGTTTCCTCTGGGAAATTGTTCAGATCACGGTTGTCACCTCGTGGTGCTTGGTCAAGGAACGGTGCACGCTCTTCCTCGTTGAGGGTACGAACCTATTATATCCCATGGTGTCGGTTGAGGAGTTGAAGACCCCCTCTTTTCCTTGGAGTGCCTCGGTTGTTTTCCAAAAAAGGTTGGAAGTTGAAAGGCAGAAATCCATCGCGGTACTTGCTGATAAGACTGAAAATAAATGGAACACAAGACGCAACAAAAGGAGAGCTTGATTATTGAAATCCTAAATCACCTTATTTTAGGCTAAATTTCGTTTTTTGATAATGATAGGTACGAGATGATAGTCGCTAATTTTGAGACAGTAAGCAAGTTGACGAGTCTCACAAGATAGTTGCATATTTGCTAAAATGGGGTTCGAGAATTCAAATGAGACGAAAGCTTCCATACTATGGATTTGTGTTCTGTTACCTTGTATTTTTGGGGTTAAGTGGTCACCTAATACGATCCCCTTCAAGGCTGAGTGCTAATGGCTCGTTGTGGCAACATTTTACATATTATAGTCCTGCAGGTAGTCGTCCGTATTTTGTGTATACTCCTGAGAACTATCATGTTGGAGTAGCTGTACCCCTTGTAGTAATGCTTCATGGATGTACACAGACGGCTACTGATTTCGCGTTTGACACAAAGAGGAATCAACTGGCTGATCAATATAAAATCATCGTGGTATATCCACAACAAATGAATAGCTGTAATCAGAATTTGTGCTGGAACTGGTTTGAGTCTTCTAATCAGATACGTGGCAATGGAGAGCCTGCTATTTTTGCCGGAATTATCCAGACAGTCGAACAGAATATCTCTCAGTGGACAATAGATATCCATCGTGTTTATGTCGCCGGGTTTTCCGCTGGAGCTGCAATGGCAGTAATATTGGGAGCAACCTATCCCGATATCTTTGCTGCAATTGGTGTTCATTCAGGTCTGGAGTATCAAGCTGCAAAAGATACAGTCGATAGTTTAAAGGTGATGAGCATGGGTGGACCCGATCCACAACAACAGGGTCAGGCAGCGTTTGACGCAATGGGCGCAACTACTCGTGTCATACCAACGATCGTTTATCAAGGTTCAAGTGATCTCGTGGTTCATCCGATTAATGGTGATCAAGTGACACAGCAATGGATGCGGACTAATCAAATTGCATCAAGTGGCACATACAAAGGTGCATTTGGCAATCCCAGTAGCATCGAGAACGGGCAGGTTCCATTTGGACATACATATAATGTGTTCAGATGGAATGATAACCATGGTTACGAAATACAGGAGTATTGGAAAATCGAAGGTATGGGCCATGCATGGTCTGGAGGTAGCCCCGGCAATTCTTACACTGATCCCTCAGGTCCAGATGCAAGCCTTGCTATGGTCCAATTTTTTATGAGTCATCCTTTTACTCTGAGCGATCTGCAAGCCAGGAGTCAATGTGTGGCCAGGTAAATTTCAGCGCACCACTTCCTGCCATCATACCGATGTGGCCTCCCTTCACCTTCAACAGGTACTGATCCTCGCTGCTGACCTTCGTCATGATGCTCTCTGATTGGCATGTTGGTGAAATATGATCAGCAAGGGCGATCACATTGAGTAGGTTAGCATGGATGCGGCTGAGATCCACCCTCTCACCACGAATAACCATCGTTCCCTGAATAAGTCGGTTCTCACGGTAAAGCTCCTTAATGAGCTGCAGGTAGGTGGCTCCGGCCATTGGGATGAGATCAGTTACCCATGTATTCATGGCGTGCCATGATTCTACGATACGCGGATTATCCAGATTGTCCCATAGGGTTAAGTAGGAACCGATATAGTTCTCGACCGGCTTGAGTGCCTTAGCGCCATAGTCGATCATCTCGCCCGGCACATTACCGAAAGCGGAAACAATCTTATCGGGATCGAAAGCCTCATCATTAACCCAGCGTACAAATCCTCCGGCCTTTTTATCGGTGAAATCCAGCGGTGCAGTCAACAAGATGAGATTTTTGAGTCCATCATCAGGTCGGAGAGCTGCATAAATTGTTGCCAGAATCGCACCAATGCACCAACCCAGCATGGTAAACTCATCGCAACCTGAGACCGCTTTTATCTTGCGGATAGCGCGTGGAAGGTAATTAAGTACATAGTCATCGAATTTCAGATCTTTGTCTTCAATACCTGGTGCTCCCCAGTCAAGAAGGTAGACATCATAACCTTGCTTGACCATGTATTCGATAAAACTGTTGCCTGGCCGCAAATCAAGAATATATGGTTTGTTCATTAACGCGAAGACGAGAAACAAGGGAACCTTGTGCCGCTGTTCTGCGGGAACGACGGGAATATAACGATATAGTTTGGCTTTGTTGAATGTCCAGATCACTTGTTTGGGTGTCTGGCCAACATTTGCGCGGCTTGTACTCACGCGTAATAAAGTACGAGTGTTCTCTTCGATTCGCTTCAATTCGTCTTGGAGAGCGGATGAGTTTATGGGTGATGATGAGGCGGACATTAGCGAGCCCCCTTTACTTTTGCTGAATTGTTTGTTGTAGTTTTTGATGTTGTAGGTTTTGGTATGGAGAAAGCCTTTATAGCGCTTAGTATGTCATCCAGTTTGGCATCCTGATCGTCCAGGCGAGTCTCGATATTGGTGAGGCGTTCAGCCAGACTCGTCACATCAGATCGCATTGGAATATTCAGCCCAGTGAGTACCTGTGTCATCATTAGATCAATAATGCGCCGGAAAGGTTGTGATAACGTCAAATAGGTGTCTAACCATTGGCCTGTTGTACGGCTATATTCATCTGAATTGACTGTGTCGATCATCGTCTTGGACCAGCTATCCAGGCTGGTATCACGCATCGATTTCCAGTTTTTCAGGTTGGCCTCCCACAAAGTAGTCATCGTTTCAAACGGATCGAGTGGATTGGTTGGTTCTGATTCATTGCTCATTGTAGATGGTGGTTCCTTTCCTTCAAGACAGACATAAAAGACAATACACACGACACTCCTATTGTACTACTGGATGCCAATTCACGTTAGCAGAATTGGCATCCAGTGCGGAAGAGAGCGTTTATGCTTACATGGCTTCAAAGATGGCAGCGATGCCCTGGCCTCCACCGATACACATACTTACAAGGGCATACTTACCACCAGTGCGTCTGAGTTCGTACAGGGCCTTGACAACCAATATACAGCCAGTCGCACCAATAGGATGACCAAGAGAGATGCCACTCCCGTTCGGGTTTGTGCGATCTAACGGTAAGTCCAAGTCTCGCATAACTGCCAGGGCCTGAGCAGCAAAGGCTTCATTGAGTTCGATGACATCCATGTCTTTGATGGTCAGTTTGGCTCGTTCGAGCACCTTTCGCACGGCTGGAACTGGTCCAATGCCCATGTATTTCGGCTCTACTCCGGCATGTGCGTAGGCTACCAACTTGCCAAAGGGATGCAATCCGCGTTGTTGCGCTTCATTGGCTTCCATCAACACCACTGCTGCGGCAGCATCATTGATACCCGAGGCGTTGCCTGCTGTCACGGTCCCATCGCCCTTGAAAGCTGGACGCAATTTTGCCAGCTTCTCCAAGGCCGTGTCCGCCTTAACATGCTCATCGGTGTCAAAGACCACAGTCTGTCCTTTGACCTTTGATTCAATCGGCAGGATTTGCTCCTTGAAGTAACCCGCTTTGATCGCTGCTGAGGCACGCTGGTGGCTTTGAAGTGCCAACTCATCCTGGGCCTGGCGGGTGATGCCCCACTTCTCCGCGACATTTTCAGCAGTTATGCCCATATGACAATCGTCGAATGGATCACTGAGGGCAGCAACCATCGCGTCTATCAACTTTCCATCACCCATGCGTTGTCCCCAACGCGCTCCTGGTAACCAATATTGACTACGGCTCATCACCTCAGCTCCGCCGCCTATAGCCACTCTGGTATCACCCATATAAATGGTCTGGGCTGCTGATATAATAGCTTGCAAACCACTCCCACATAGGCGGTTGAGCGTTAAAGCGGGAGTCTCGACGGGAATACCGCCGTTCACAGCGGCCACTCGAGCAAGATACATATCGTGAGCATCGGTGTGTATCACATTTCCGAAGACCACATGCTCCACGTCTTCTGGAGTGATTCCCGCCCGCTTGATCGATTCACGAACAACAGCAGCACCTACTACAGTGGGTGGCTTGTCCTTCAAACCTCCGCCATAGTCTCCAATGGCGGTTCGCACACCACTTAGGACGACAACTTCCGGTTGTGTCATGTTCTTTTTTCTCCTTTTGCTCTACTTCTCCTTGCGTCCCGCCTGACTACGAAGCAGTAGACGCGCCAGCGTCGTTGCAGAGATGCTATCAAGCTTCGCCAGCATCGTTGGCGAGACGGATAGGTGCCATTCAGAACTGTTACTGCATGAATGCTCCACCATTAATGTTAAGGGTCGCGCCGGTGATGTAGTCGCCATCTACGATGAGGTAGCGAACTCCACGAGCAATATCTTGAGGTGTACCAGCCCTACCGAGAGGTATTCGAGCAATAATCGCCTCTTTCGTCTTTTCTGGTATTGTCTCATACATCTCCGTCGCTATATAACCGGGACAGATAGCGTTAACCGTCACATTCGAGCGAGCCAGTTCAAGGGCTGCGGTTTTGGTAAAACCGATAATACCAGCCTTGGCTGCAGTATAGTTGGCCTGGCCAAAGCTTGCTACCTGGCCGTTCATAGAACTGATGTTGATTATCTTGCCGCTTTTCTGCTGCAAGAAATAGGGCAACGCGGCTTTGACCGTGTAGAAGCTGCCATTCAAGTCATTCTGAATCACCTTATTCCAGTCATCCGTTGAGAGATTCTTCATCGAACGATCGACATTAATGCCAGCATTGTTCACTAACACGTCAATCCTACCAAACCTCTGAAAAGTTTCCTCGATGAGCCTGGCTGCCTGCTCTGGATCCGACACATCTGCCTGGATAGCTATCGACTCTGTACCACTTTGCTGAAGCCTGGTTACAAGTTCCTCAGCTGCCTCCTTGCTCTTAGTATAGTTCACGACCACTTTTGCACCAGCTAAACCAAGCTCTTCCGCAATGGCATGACCAATGCCCCTTGCTGCTCCTGTGACTACAACAACGGCTCCTTCCAATGATCCCATTTGGTTCTCCTTTCCATTTTTGAAAGAATAAACTTTTGCGCGCATTACACAACAAAATCACAAAACACCTACATCATGGAAGAAGGATAACCTTGTCTTGTCACAAAGTCATCACAGCGAACCAAATGATCATCACTAAATACTCACAATAAAAATTGGTGATTACTCGCACCTAAATCTGAACAAAATACTAATGTAAAGTAAGAGAGGTCGGAGTCTCAACCCCGACCTCGTAAGATCGTTGGATACGATTTACTTGGTATCTGAATGTACGGTTTGCTTTTCCTGGTGAGTAACCTTTTGAGCTGCTTCCATACCCTGACGAGTAATCTTCTGGGCAGTTTCAACTCCTTGCCATGCTATCGACTCGGCAGTTTCCAACGTCTGCTGGTAGTAATTGAATGGAGAGGAGAAGAAACCCATGTAAGCATCCCATGTCTCGCGAGCTAACGTCTGAAAAGCTTCTTGCTGCTTCTGCGATTGCTCAGCTAGCGTCTGCATGAGAGTGCGAGTGCTCTCTCCATGACTCTTGAGTAATTCTGTTCCATTCTGGAAGAGGCTCTGAGCAAACTTTACATTCCTTTCCTGAGCAGCAACAGCACTGTTTGCCATTGTCTGGAAAAAGGCCTGACTTTTCTCAGGTTCTCCAACAAACTCCTCCATGACAGAGCGAGTGTGCTCTGCATGGCTCTTAAGAAGCTCAACCTCATTCTCAAAGATGTTCTGAGCAAACTTCATGTTTCGTTCCTGAGCCGAAACAACACTGTCTACGATTGCCTGATTAGATTCGCGTACCGATGTATTGAGATTCCAAGCCGCATCATTCACTTTATTCTGATCCCTGGTCACTATCTTGCTCACTTTCTTGATAGCAGTTTTGCAAAACTGCATACGTCATCACTTGTTTCGTTCACATGCACTGGTCAGGACCCTACTAGTGATTTCTTAGATGCTCCACTCTTCGGGCTTACTTCTAGTCCTTTTTCTCCCTTGGTGTGGGTTGACCAGTGTAGAGCCGGAAGAATGTATCCATCATCCTCTGGTATTGGTCGAGAGACTCCGCCCAGTAGTTCAGGTAAGCTTCGCCAGCATCAGTTATTGAGTACATACGACGGGCAGGCCCACCTTCTGAAGTATCCCAACTGGAGCTTACCATCCCATCCTTTTCCATCTGCCGTAAGGTACGGTAGAATGTACCTGGGTTCATCGCGACTAAGCCAAATGTAGACATCTTCTCCCATAGGAACTCCATTGGCGCAGCATTAGGAGTAGAATTGGAACTAGCCAATTCTTCGACCAGGCTTCATTCGCAGAATTATATCTTTCGTTGTCTCTGTTTCCTTCTGTCATATCGCACCTATATGCATCTAGTTACGGATATGCTACCTTTCTGATATTGATTTAGCATCTATATGCATTTTACACTTAGATGCTTTGTGTGTCAAGGAATTTTTGTTCGTATCTACTCACAATTGTATCACAGAAAGATCCTCGATTAATTGCTATGGGATAGAGAACTTGCGAACAAGCCACCTTTTGAGAAGCCATGGCTTTGGACATGGGTGATCTGTACGAGACTATAATAGATTGAAATAGGGTATAGAAGAAGACATAAGATTGCGCTTCAGTATTAATTTGGGAGGAAAAAAAGTATGCCACGTGCCGTCGATTTCCATGTCCATTTACCCACGGCAGAGTTCATGCAGGTAACTCTTGGTCCTTATGCTCAGGCTGCTGAGCGGTATTTCCGCACCGAGGTTAAGTTGAAGGATATCGAGCAAATAGCAGCAGACTATATGGAACTGGATATGATTGGTGTGCTGTTGGCATGGGATGCTGAAACAGCCACGGGTCTGCCTCCGCTGGGCAACGACTATATCGCTGAAATTGTCGAACGTTATCCGCAGCAATTTATTGGCTTTGCAAGTGTTGACCCGCACAAAGGGAAGGGAGCAATCAAAGAAATCGAGCGTGCTATAAAAGAACTTGGGTTGGCAGGTGCGAAATTTCATCCAGGTGTCCAGGCATTTTATCCGAATGATCCACACTTTTATCCCTTAATGGAAAAAATTCAAGATTTGGGTGTTCCTGCCCTTTTCCATACTGGTACAAATGGTCTGGGAGCAGGTACGCCGGGTGGTATGGGTATCAAGTTAGACTACACACGTCCTATCTACCTGGACTCCCTGGCTGCTGACTTTCCCGGCCTCACAATTATCGGCGCTCATCCATCCTGGCCATGGCACGAGGAAATGATAGCTGCTATGCAGCACAAAACCAATATTTATAATGATCTCTCTGGCTGGTCACCACGCTACGTTCCTCAAGCTCTGCTGCGAGAAGCCGCCACGCGCCTGCAGGATCGTTTCCTCTTTGGTTCAGACTACCCTTTTATTACTCCACAACGCTGGATGAAGGATTTCGAAGCACTCGATTACTTCAAGCCTGAAGTGTGTGAGAAGTTGCTGTGGAAGAATGCGCAAAAGTTGCTAAAACATACTTCTATTGGGCAAATGAGCTTTTCGTCTTAACAATGCTTACGACCTTACCATAAGATACGAAAATCACATATAATCCAAGTATGTCAGAGACTCTAAGCATATCTTCATTAGAGACAGAACAATTTCTCCAAGAGAAATATGGCTCAAGTATTGCAGGTGTCAAACAGTTAGGTGAGGGAGGCTGGTCACTTGCTTTTGCTTTCGATCACGAAGGAGCGAGAAATGTCATTAGATGGAGTGACGTAGCTGATAATTTTGAAAGAGATGCTGTTGCTGCTCGCTTTCATAGTGATGGTCTCCCTGTACCTCCAATAATGGGAATTGGACGAGGATTTAATAAATTCTTTGCTATTTCTCCCTTTGTCGATGGCACTTACCTTGAGGCACTATCATCGACTGAGCTTGAGAATTCTCTACCATCTCTTCTTAAAATGTTTCGTGCTCTAAGAGCTATTGATCTATCAGGCACAACAAGATTTGGATTTTGGAGTAAAGATGGGAAGGGTAGCCATGATAGTTGGAAAGCATTTTTACTAGACGATAAAAATGAATCAGAAGGAAGTCTGATTAAAGGATGGAAAGCTCATCTTGAAGCCTCATCAATGGGAGTGGATGCATATCATGAGCTTTGAAGAACATTTGTACCCTTAGTTGAGCGCTGTCCTGAAGAGAGAAGTCTTGTACATTCTGACTTGCTCAATCGTAATGTATTGACAAGTTCTGGGAACATTACTGCTGTACTGGATTGGGGATCATCGTTCTATGGGGATTCGTTGTATGATGTCGCTTGGTTTACATTTTATGAGCCTTGGTATCCACATTTGTATCCACATTTTCAAGATGTTCAAGTATCACAACGACTACTAGAAGACATTAAAACTGACCCACATACAAATACAGCAGATTTAGAAACAAGGCTCATATGTTATCAGCTTGATATAGGAATTGGTTCGATTGCTTATAATGCATTTAAAAAAGATTGGAAGAATGCACAAGAAGCAGCGAGTTATACTTTGAAGTTTTTAGGATAAATCTACTGCTCATTTGCTTCTTCTGTAGACCTACGAGTGCTCTCGAATATCTACGATATAGCCAACTTGTACAGGGATTTACCGATGAATTGACTTGCTTTATACTTGACTCTATACTGAATGACATACAGTAGTTATGAGTGCGAGAGCAAGGAGATTTTCCAATGTCATTCACCGAAGATGAACTTCAATCCTTCAATACCATTCTCGAACAAAGACTTCAGGCTCATCAGCGAGATATGGAACGCGCTTTGGACCAACGTATGAATGAGTATCGTCGCGAGCTAGATCAGCGGCTTGCTACTGTACATAGTGATGTACAGCGCGGTGTCTCTCAGAAACTTTCCGATTTCCAGGTCCGACTTGAAACCGTCTTGAGTGAAAAGCTAAATACACACCCAGCACGAATAATCCAAACATTCGACCGTGATCTTGAGCAGAGACAACAACAATTCGAAGGCAATATTGATCGTATGCTGGCTGCACACCATCTTGGTATTGAACAACTTATTACCCACTATTCATCGAGAAATGAGTCTGGAGATACACTTAGTTCAGCAGGCGTTCCAGCACAATTAGAGGCGATTGAGGTTCAAACAGAACTGTCTTGGGAGGATTTGATGGACATCATTGGAAGGGCACTCGATGATCGTCTATCAGTGTTGAATGATACAACCCAGAGATCTCTGAAAAAACTTGAGCAATATCTATCTGTACGGCTGCATAGTTTGCGTGACGAGTTTTTGCGTAATAAAACTCAGGTGCAGAGACATCAGGCGTTATATGACGAGGATCCAACAAACATTCAGGAAATATTGCACGGTATTGAACATCTTGAGCAAATTATAGAATCGATGCAAGTAGTAATGACATCCAATCATGCATTGCTCTCTAATCGCCTGCACCAACACCAACAACTGTCATTTGAGCGTGCTCATCGTGCAAATGATCATGCCAGACCAATATCTAATGGTGTGAATAAGCCTCTTACAATAACCGAAGAGCACGTTACAAATGGTGTGGAACCGGAGGGAATTGCAGGACAAGCTCAGGTGGAAGAGTAGTGAGGGCCATTATTACTCTAATTATCTGAAAAAGGTAGGAAGCTTCAAATAAAGCTTCCTACTTTTCATTTATTGATAATCGTAGAAGCCTCTGCCGCTTTTCTTACCATACATCCCTGATTGTACCATGCGACGAAGAAGCGGTGGTGGAGCGTATAGGGGGTCTTTATATTCCTCATAAATAGCCTCAGCCGCCCACAATGTGGTATCGAGTCCAACATAATCTAGCAGCGTAAACGGTCCCATAGGATAGCCACATCCTAGCTTCATAGCGTTATCAATGTCATCTCGGGAAGCTTGTCCGTTTTCCAGCATACGTATAGCTGCTATCAAATACGGGATGAGTAGGAAATTGACAATAAACCCCGCTGTATCTTTTGCCAGAACAGGGGTTTTCCCTAATGAAATGGCAAATTGTTTTACAATCTCAATAGTGTCTTCTGAACTTGATATCGTTTTAACGACCTCAACTAATTTCATTACAGGGGCCGGATTAAAAAAATGTAACCCACAGACCTTCTGCGGTCTGTGGGTCACTGCACCCATTTGTGTGACGTTGAGTGACGAAGTATTCGTCAGCAGGAGGGCTTCAGGCTTAACAATACGGTCAAGCGCGGGGAAAAGACGCAGCTTCTCTTCCATATTTTCTATCACGGCCTCTATGACCAGATCGCAATCGGCAAAATCTTCCAGGTTTAAAGTCCCGTGCAAGCGACTTCGGTTTTCATCGACCTGTCCTTTTGTGAGTTTTCCTTTGGTTGCCATCATATCCCAGGCTCTATAAATACGTGCAAGACCCTTGTCAAGTAGTTCTTGATTTACTTCGCGAACAATGACTTCATATCCCGATTGCGCACAGGTTTGAGCGATACCTCCACCCATCAAGCCACAACCGACAACGCCAATACTTCGTATAGCCATTTGCTTTACTCCTTTTCAATGAAATGACGAATTTCTCTGACTGGACCATCATTGATGCCAAAAATAATGGTATAGTGGTTCAGTTCGGGAAAATCAAAAAAGAGGCAGTTTTTGATGCCACGCTGGATTGCTGTTGCTGCTGCTTTTGATAATAACTGGTCGTTGTCAGTGAACAGTCCGTGACCCGCTCGCAGCAAGAGTGTTGGTACAGTTACGTCCTTCCACAACTTTTCGGGTTTGTACACATAAAAATTGTATGTACCTTCCTCGAGTATCCCCTCACGATAAGCTTTTGCGACGACCGATCCATCGCTCCTCGTATATACATCATGTTCGAAGTAAAGATCGATATAGGGATTCCAGTAAGATCCGAGAAATGGAGCTGCTTTCAGACGCTGTGTATATTCTTCAAATGAGGGGATCGGCGTTCCTAACCGATTAATGGAAGCAGTCAACCAGGCTGGTTGTTCCTCGGCGGTTTTCCAATCGAATGGTGCGCCAGCGTCGATCAGTATAAGCTTACTGAGTTTCTCTGGATAATGTGCTGCGAAAAACAGTCCAATGAGTGCCCCTAATGAATGTCCAGCAACGATGGGTCGATCCAGATCCAATTCATCGATCAATTCCGCCAAATCAGCTGCATGTATGGGAATACTGTAGCCGTTTTCAGGTTTATCGCTATCACCTCGTCCCCGTAGATCATAGGCAAAGACGCGATGATTGCTAGCAAGATCGTCAGCAAAAGCCTGGAAACAGAAAGCATTTGCAGTTAGGCCGTGGAGAAAAATTATTGGAGGACCTAGCGCTCCCCATTGAATATAATGAAATGTAAGGTCCCCTGCGATGATATATTCATCGCGGACTGGTTTTATTGACAAAGTCAGCTCCTTATTCTTGAAATGAGTGCCACTTATCGATCATCGCCTTGATTAGAGGTACCCCTTCTTCATGGCGTTGTTGTGGAGAGCGCAACTCGACTTTTCCCCCACGGGATACTATACCTCGCCAAAAAACATTCTTAACTATTCCCAGGTAGCGATCCATCTCGGGCGCAAAAAGAAGTGCTCTGTTACTATCTTCCATATAGAAATAGTGACCTTGCAAAGCATACCAGCGCCGCACTTCTTCTTGTGAAGAAACGATGATATTATGCAGATTCTCCTCGAGGTCGTACCCGCTTTTTCCCCAGGGGAAACAGTGTAGGTGAGCATGGAAAATCGTTTGCTTGAATATGCCATGTTCCCAAAATACCGTTGGAGCATAATATCGTGTGAAAAATCGCTGAACTTCGTGTTTAATAGAATATAATTCAGCGTCGAATTTGGCTGGAACCTCTCCGTAGCAGGCAAAGTGCTGTTTTGGAATAATTAAGATGTGACCCTCGACTAATGGAGCGTGATCGGCAGCGAGGAGAAAATTTGATGTTTCTTTCAGAATATATGATATTTCGGTACGTTTACAAAATGTGCAGTCGTTTTTATTTGCTTCAGTACCTGAGGAGACATTGCTCCCTTTCAGCATGCAGATTGCTCCTTTTAGCATGTCGTTTAAGAGACACTTTGAGTATATCTCAGAGTTAAGGACCTTAGCAAGCGCTTTGCTGCTTCGTTACCCTGCGTGGCGGAAACCAGCTTCAGCCATTGTGAGTGGTTGCCCTTCGCCCAGCATACCAACATCGATAACTTCAGCGATAATCAAGGTTGAATCTCCTGCCTCAACAGTATTGTGTGTTTCGCATGCCACCCAGGCGAGTGCAACTTCGAGAATGGGACAGCCATTTAAGCCTGGATGAAATGCGACATTGACCAGCTTATCTGGATCTCGTAGAGCCGATTTACCGAGTTTGCCTGCCAGTTCTCGATCACCTGAGCGCAAGACATTGACAGTAAATTTACGGCTGCGGAGAATCATTGGCAACGATTTCGAAATTTTCTCTACCGATACGGCGAGCAGTGGTGGATCGAATGATACCTGAGTTAGCCAGTTTGCTGTGAATACATTTACTTCACCTTCATTAGCACACGAAACTGCATAGAGGCCATAGGTGAAAGTGCGTAAGACTTGTTTTTTTAGATTCTGATCCATTTTCAACCCCAAGATTTCCGACAAAAGATGTGTTTTCGCAACAAATCCAGTATACAAGACATTAATGTTGATCACAAGTTTGTTATTTACAACATGGTTGCTGTATGATGGGTAGAAGTTGACAACATCTATAACCACTGACAAACCAGATGAGGCTTTTGTCAGTTAGTATATTTGAGCCCGTAAGAAAGGTAGCTGTTAGCAAAGTTCATGCAAATACCAAGAATTATCCCTTTGTCTCCATTACATACAGTACCTGATACGATGCCCAGCCTCCCAGCTAGCTGGCCGAAGAACGCTCCCTCGTACTTTCATGTCTTGAGCAAGCCTTCTGGCGCAACCTGTAACCTCGATTGCACGTATTGTTTTTTCCTCTCCAAGGAGAAGCTTTATCCTAACAGTCGTTTTCGTATGAGTGACAAGATCCTCGAATCGTACATTCGACAGTTACTTGAATCTCAGCGTGCTCCAGAAGTCACGGTAGCCTGGCAGGGTGGCGAACCAACTTTGACCAGCAGAAGTGCAGCTGGTGCTGGCGGCAGAGGAAGCGCATTTACAGAAAGCGTTTTCTAAAGCAGGACGGAATGAACCTTGTCCGTGTGGCAGCGGTCGCAAATTCAAGCAGTGTCATGGATGATAGGCAGCACAGAGCTATTTGACTTCTAGATTATCTAACTTCTCCACATGCTAGGTGAGTTCATCTTTTATTGCCTTCTAGCTTCGCCGCTACTTCAAGATTGGGATTTGAAGGTAAAAGTACTACGTAATTTGTAATGGTTGTGCCGATAGTAAGTATACTAAAAGCGCTTCTATCTGCTCTTAGAGAAGTTTTTTCGTGTAATTCAGTATATGCAGCATATGTTTTAATGAGGGCTGTTTCAATAAAATTGTATCCGAAAGAATTTGGCGAATGAGGAAGTAATGTATTCAGTAAAAGATCGTGAGTTTGTAGCGAGTGAATTTAGTAGCGAGGTTACAGTTTCAAGAATCTCTCTGCGTGGACAATTGGTTCTCAATACTCTATGGTTTGGTCTTAATGCGCAATCATCGGCTCTATTGCCTATTGTCATCCCAACTCAAATTGTGCTATTCATTTCCTCCAACCAAGTGGGAAGTGCGCAACAAGTGCTATTTCTAAGCTGGCTTATGATAACAGCTTCAATTATTTCACTATTCATGCCACCTCTCATAGGGACACTTTCTGATCAGACCCCAAGTAGTTTTGGACGCCGTCGTCCTTATATCGTGATTGGTGGTTTGCTACTAGTGTTGAGTACACCATTACTCGTAAACGCCGGTAGTATGGTGATTTTTGTGGTTGGACTTGCACTCTTATTGTTAGGGAAAAATATTTTGACTCCTGCTTATCAGGGCTTGATGCCTGATCGTGTGCCGGAGGAGCAGAGAGGAGTGACTGCGGGCTTCGTGGGTGGGATGACGATCTTGGGAAACGTAGTCGGGCTGGGTCTTGCAGCCTTGTTACTTGGAGGAGTAAACCAGCATGCTTTTAGTCTGGGTATGATCAGATCTAATGCAGGAATTTATTATATTGTGACGGCTTTTCTTGTATTAATAGGTGTTTTGATAACAGTATTTGGAGTACGTGAAATTCCGCTCCTGACACACAGGTCTGAAAATACCAGTAAAAGAGGGAAGACACTGTTTGAACTTGCCCAGTATTTCTTGCACGAATGGACCGAGCCATGGGGGAACCATAATTTTAGAATGGTGTTTCTGGACCGCGTTTGTCTTATACTTGGGTTGACACTATTCATGACGTTCATTGAGTATTATTTTGCCAGGGTGCAGCATATTGCTAACTTTGTGCAGGTTACAGGAATTGTAGCGATGCTGGCATTGGGCGGCGCGATAGTAAGTGGTTTAGTGTCTGGTATTCTGTCTGACCGCTTCAAACGACGCGCACCAGTAGTATGTGCAGCCACATTGTGTATGAGTCTGGCTGCATTAGCATTTGTTATCTTTCCAAATAATCTGATAACCTGGCTCTGGTTGTTGGGTGTGCTGTTTGGATTGGGGTACGGAGCTTATACTAGCGTTAACTGGGCTTTGTCCATCGATGTATTACCATCACTTGAGAAAGCAGGTAAAGATCTAGGAGTTTGGAATGCATCAACAACGTTACCTGCAATTGTTGCTCCTTTGATGGGTAGTGTGATTATTAATGTAGCTGCTGGAGCGGGGCAAACAGCGTTAGGTTATAGAGTGATCTTTGGAGCAGCAGCGCTGTTCTTTTTTCTCGCTGCCGCTGGTATGTTGTTTGTAAAAAAGTAATATACTACGATATTTGTTGAATGTAGCCTCATTTGGCCTTGCTAACTTCGGCAAATGGCTGTACTATTCAAGCGCCTTTTACTGTAATATAGTTATTATACTAAGTCACTTAATGAAGAACCTGGGAGGCAGATTGATGAATAACTTGCTCGATACAGTGAAGGCGGTTCTCTCGACAACGACGACACATTGGTTGAGCCTGATTGAAAGTTTGCCTCTCATTCCAGGCTCTGGACCCTGGCGTCCATACTTTCAAGATCACGATGTGAGCCGATGATGTTGGAAGGACGAACGCAAATCGATCGGTATATTGAAGCTGTTCCGAAGGCTGAATTGCATGTGCACCTGGAGGGTTCAATACAACCAGCTACACTCTTAATGCTGGCACTGCGCAATGATGTGAAACTGCCAGTACAGAATGTCGAAGATTTACAAGACTGGTTTACATTCCGCGATTTTGACCATTTCATCGAGATTTACTTTGAAATTTCAAGCTGTTTGAAAACAAGTGATGATTACGAGTTAATTGCCTACGAATTTGGGGCTAATATGGCCCGGCAAAATGTGCGCTATGCTGAGGTGACATTCTCACCAAGCACCCATCAGTTCTCATTGGGTATTCCTTTTGATGTGTTCTTTAGCGGATTGACAAAAGGACGTCTGAGAGCACAGACGGAATTTGGCGTAGAGATCAGATGGGTTTTTGATATTGTGCGTGATATTCCTGATGTGATGCTTAATCGCAGGCGAGCCGAGTATACTCTGACAGTAGCAGAGGAGGGTATGAATGATGGTGTGGTCGCTCTGGGACTTGGTGGAGGAGAGGTTGGTAATCCACCAGAACAATATGCAAAATGGTTTGAGAAAGCCCTTGAGGCAGGATTACATAGTACGCCACATGCTGGAGAGACAGTTGGCCCTGAAAGTGTCTGGGGAGCAGTTCGAGTGTTGGGTGCAGAACGGCTTGGCCATGGGGTAAGATCGATTGAGGATTCTGAGCTTGTTGCATATCTAGCTGAACGGCATATCCCTCTCGAAATATGTCCAACGAGTAATATTAGATTGGGGGTTTACCCTGATCTTGCCGCGCATCCATTACGTAGCCTCCATAAAGCAGGTGTGCCTGTTACTATTAACTCCGATGATCCACCTCTGTTCAACACGACATTTAATAACGAGGTAAAATTGCTGGTTGATCCTTTCAATTTTGATATCAATACGATCGACGAAATACTTCTCAATGGGGTGCGTTGTAGTTTTCTGCCAGCAGAGGATAGACAAGTACTGCAAGCTAGATTTCAAGCTGAAATGACGAAGCTACAGCAAGAACTCTCGCTTTAAAATGTTTGTTTGGTCTCTCTTGAGGATTTCAGAATGTTTCATGAACTCAGCACAGTAGCGTTTGCACTTGCTGCTTCGGTCTCATGGGGAGCAGGAGATTTCAGTGGTGGGTTCGCTACTCGCCGTGCTCAAGTTTTGAGTGTAGTTGTTGGTGCGTATACAGTTGGCCTTTGCATGTTAATTGCCCTCGCCTTAATATGGTCTGAACCATTTCCTTCAACTCTAGATTTAATGTGGGGAGGTGTGGCAGGTCTGGCTGGCGCAGTAGGGCTTGTGGCGTTCTACCAGGCACTGTCAATTGGCCGCATGGGCATTATTGCTCCAATAGCTGCTATGCTTTCTGCCGCCGTGCCCGTGCTTTTTGGTGTGTTAATTGAAGGGTTACCAGCACCCATACAGCTCATTGGTTTCGTGCTCGCTTTTATTGCTGTAGGACTTATTTCGGGTCTTGGGGTAGTGAAAGGACGACCTAAAGGTTTGGGACTGGCATTACTTGCAGGACTAGGTTTCGGAAGTTTTTTTATTCTTATTAGCCGAGTCAGCCATGGTGCCATATTTTGGCCGCTTGCCGCTGCAAGGCTCTCTTCTCTTCTCCTTTTGTTTGCTGTTGTACTCATCCGGCGACAGAAGGTTCTACCAGAGAAGTCAGTTTGGCCTGTGGTATTTTTAGCAGGAGCACTGGACGTGGCAGGCAATGTGTTCTTTGTGCTAGCTACGCATGCTGGGCGACTTGATGTCGCTGCGATACTCTCGTCTTTGTACCCTGCTGTAACCGTTCTATTGGCAATAATAATTCTCAGGGAACGTGTGACTCGTTTACAGACAATTGGTATATTTGTTGCACTGGTGGCGATTCCGTTGATCTCGGTATGAAATGTACAGACAGAGTACTTTGAGCTTCATCCGCGTAGTGATGGAATACCCTGCCGATTCTTTGCTCAGGGATTGATACCACCGTGCTCTTGCTGGCGTAACCTGTAGCGTTGTATCTTCCCGGTACCTGCACGGGGTAATGCATCGCAGAATTCAATGGCGCGTGGATACTTATACGGGGCTATGCTTTGCTTGACGAAGTCCTGCAACGTTTTTATGAGAGCGGCATCTCCGACTACACCAGGCTTGAGTACGACAAATGCCTTAACGATGGTGCCACGTTCTGCATCGGGTGCGCCTACAACAGCACACTCCGCCACGGTAGGATGCATAAGTAGAGCTCCTTCGACTTCTGGCCCTGCAACATTATAACCTGCTGTGACAATCAAGTCGTCTGTGCGAGCCTGAAACCAGAAATAACCATCCTCATCCATTAGATATGCATCACCTGTAAGGTTCCAACCATGCTGGACGTAGGTGCGTTGCCGCTCGTCGGCCAGGTAGCGACATCCAGTTGGTCCCTTCACACCAAGTCTCCCAATTGTGCCAGATGGCAACTGTTGTCCATTCTCGTCAAGGATACATGCCTGATAGCCTTGCACCACTTTGCCAGTAGCACCGGGACGAACTTCGTCACCTGCTGATGAAATGAAGATATGCAGCATCTCGGTGGAGCCAATACCATCGACCATCTCGATACCAGTTGCTTCGCACCACATCGTGCGTGTCGAAACAGGAAGCCATTCACCTGCGGAGACACTTTGGCGAAGCGTCGAGATATCAAATTTGCTTGCGATCTCCGCTATCTGGCGATAGAAGAGTGGGCTGGACCAGGCGATAGTCACATGGTATTCACTGATGGCTGAGAGAAGACTTTCAGGGGTCAGTTTCTCAAGTAAGACCGTTGCCGCACCTACACGCATCGGGAAGATTAGCAAAGCTCCTAGACCGAATGTAAAGGCCAATGGAGGCGTTCCAATGCAGATATCATCCGATGCCATATGAAGGATTGATTTCGGGAAACAATCACATGCTGCGATAATATCACGATGAAAATGCATACTTGCCTTCGGCTGGCCCGTTGAGCCAGAAGTGAAGGCGATCAGCACTGTATCTTCTGCAGCAGTATCCACCGCGCTGAAAGGCTCATTCCATTTAGACATATGTGCTTCAAGCCCCTCGGTGGATGGATCGTTGAAATACATAATCTGTTCTAGTACTGGGCAACGTTGTTGGGCAGTCTGGAGTTCGGCATCAAGGCGTCTGTCGCATATGGCGGCAGTGGTTTGGGCCTTCTCGATAATGTCTACCAATTCTTTTTCACGCAATAAAGGCATAGTTGCTACTACGATAAGCCCGGCTTTGGCGACGGCACACCAGCAGATGGCCAACATGGCATTGTTGGCGCTGCGCAGCAGTACACGATTGCCCGGTACAAGCCCCATGTCATGCGTTAACACATGAGCAACTTTATCGACCTGTGCCTGCATCTGTGCGTAGGTCAGGACACCATCAGCACTGAAAATCGCTGGGCGATCTCCGTATCCCTCTTGGATCTTCGTATCTAACAGTTCAACTATGCAATTCATGTGTTCGGGATATTGTAATTCGGGGAGCGTAAAGATCAGGTCGGGCCATTGGTAGCGTGGTGGCAAATTGTCATGTGCAAAGGTATCAACGTGAGCTGAATACACACTCATGATGTTCCCTCCTTTGGAAACAAGGATGCAATATCGAAACGAGTCACTCAACTAAGCTTTGCTAAGTGGTGCGGACTGTTAAGACGACCTGTAGTAGGTATGCTCATTATACATTACTAAGGTTTATCTACTACGTCCGACCAATTCGCGTGCAATAATGATGCGCTGAATCTGGCTGGTTCCCTCATAGATTTGCAAGCCTTTGATATCCCGGTAATAGCGTTCCACCGGGAATTCGTTTGAATAGCCACGATTGCCATGTATCAATACTGCTTCTGACGCTGCTTTCATTGCAGCCTCTGTAGCGAATAGCTTGGCGATAGAAGTAGCTTTAGTTGCGGATAGTCCCTGATCTTTCATCCACGCAGCACGATAGACAAGTAGCCGTGCTGCCTCTACGTCAGCGGCCATATTAGCTAATGTTGCCTGAATCATTTGAAAGTCCGCAATACGTTGACCAAACTGGCGGCGCTGCGTTGTATAGTCAATACATGCATCCAGACAGGCTTGCGCTATGCCAAGTGCGCCTGCTGCTACTCCCAGCCGACCACGGTCCAGGGCAGACATTGCAACTTTGAAACCCTCTCCTGGGGCGCCAAGTAACGCACTTTTATGTACCCGACAATCTTTAAGAGTAATGTGTACGTGTTCTGATGCACGATGGCCTAATTCCTTGCCCGGCATGGGCTCTCGATGGAAACCGGGAGTACCGGTTTCGATAAGGAAAGCGCAAATGCCCTTATGACGAGCTGAGCGGTCACGATTTACGAATACGATGGCAATATGAGCACTTGTGCCATTGGTGATCCAGATTTTCTCGCCATTCAGGATGTAGTAATCCCCTTCTTCAATGGCAGTGCTTTCCATACTGGCCACATCTGATCCTGCGTTCGGTTCGGTTAGAGCATAACAGCCGATCCACTCACCCTTTGCCAGACGCGGCAAATAATTACGCTTCTGTTCTTCGGTACCCCAATCACGAATACAGAGAGAGACGAGACTTGTATGGACAGTCAAGAAACCACGTACAGAGGAATCGACTCGTCCCAATTCCTCACAAACTAAAGCGTAACTTACATAGTCCATGCCCGATCCGCCATAGTCAGGCTCTATTGGCCCTGCCAGGAAGCCCAATTCGCCCATGCGATTGACCAGGTGTATGGGAAATTCGCCTTTCTCGTCTGCTGCTCGTGCTATTGGTGCCACCTCTTGTTCAGAAAACTGGCGTGCCTGTTGTTGGATGCTCTTTTGTTCTGGAGTAAGTTCAAAGTCCATTGCTACTCTTCTCGTGTTTGAATGATATAACAGTCAGAGGTAGCCGCCGGGCGACCGCGAGGGTCGCCTCTACACTTAAGTATCAATTACGGCAAAACCCTCTATTTCGACAAGTGTTTCGTTCTGAAAGAAGCCTGAAATCTCAAACAGAGCCATAGCCGGATAATAGGCGCCGAAGAATGATTGATGCACTATGCCCAGGGGTTTGAGATGAGCGAGATAATCATCTCTGTCGCGAACAAAAATATTTAACTTTGTAATATCCTGCATCTTTCCACCTGCTGATTCCACAACGGTTTGAAGATTGCGGAGTGTCTGTTCGTATTGAGCTACCAGATCACCGGGTGCCATAATCTGCCCCTCAGGATTGCTACCAGTTTGACCTGCTAAGAATAGCAGGTGTCCACCAGTAACAAGGACACCATGGCTAAAACCAACAGAGGGTGCGAGAGTTGGTGGATTGATGATAGTTTTTTCCATGATATACACTCTACCTTCCAGTGAACTTCGGCTTTTCCTTTGCTTTGAAAGCTTCAAAGAAGCGCTGGTGATCGTCTCCCATGAGCATGAGCGCCTGCGCCTGAGCTTCGGCTTCAATTGCGGAGGCAAGATCCATGCTCAATTCGTGATTAATCAAATGCTTGGTCATTGAGATAGCCAGGGTTGGCCCCTGTGCGAATCTTTTGGCCCAAGCTTTTGCTGAGGGTAACAGTTCATCGTGGGATACCACGCGATTCACAAGCCCATAACGTTCAGCGGTGATGGCGTCGATGGTGTCGCCGAGCATCAATAGCTCTGAAGCACGGCCCAAACCAACAACTCGTGGCAACAAATAGGCGGCTCCCATATCGGCTCCGGTCAGACCCACTTTTGTGAACAGGAAAGCAAAGCGTGCTCTGTCAGAGGCAATACGTAAGTCAGCAGCTAATGCTATTACCGCTCCGGCTCCGGCAGTCATGCCATTGAGGGCAGCGATAATGGGTTTATCGAGTAATCGCATATTCTGCACTACAGCACCGGTCATGCGAGTGAACTCAAGATGGCCTTTCATATCACGTTTGAGTAGTTCACCGATGGTTTCGTACACATCACCACCCGAGCAGAAATTGTCGCCCGTGCCAGTAATCACGATGGCATGCACAGCATCGTCGTAACGTAAAGTTTCAAACAGATCTCGTAACTGGGAGTAAATCTCAAACGTCAGTGCGTTCATCACTTCGGGGCGGTTAAATGTGAGTGTTGCTACCCTATCGTACACGTCATATAGAAAGTCGAAGCTCAAAACAGGCCTCCTTTAAAGAAATTATGACATCTGACCGCCGCCATCAATGTTGATGGCCTGTCCAGTAATACCCCTATTAGTATCTTGTGCCAGGAAGACTGCGATGGCTGCAACCTCTTCCGGCTCAATCAAGCGTTTTTGTGGACTTGTGTTTTCTAAAGCCTCGCGTGCCTTTGACTCGGGCATTCCAGTGCGAGCTGCGATATTGCTGACACTCCCATCGGTCATAGGAGTATTCACATACCCAGGACAGATTGCATTGACCGTGATATTATAGGGCATTAATTCCACAGCAAGGGCACGAGTGAGGCCGAGCACACCGTGTTTTGCGGCGGTATATGCAGCGATATAGCTTCCTCCAACCCTGGAGGCAATGGAGGCGATGTTAATGATGCGGCCATAACGCTGTTCTATTAATGAGGGGACGAAAGCCTTGGTAACGTAGTAAACACTGGTCAAATTGATGGAGAGCATACGATGCCAAAGTTCATCAGGATGGTTCGAAAACTTGTGACTCACGGCATTCCCAGCGTTGTTGACTAAAATATCTACACCACCCAGACCCTCAATAAAGGTTGTGGCCATATGGGTGACCTGTTCGGGATCGGTCACATCGCAAGAAACTGCTAGGCTCCGGCATCCTCTTGTTTGAATTTCGGTTACGAGCTGTTCGATTTCTAAATGGGTACGGGCGGTCACAGCTACATCTGCTCCTGCTTGTGCAAGTGCTAAAGCGATACTACGGCCAATGCCTCTTCCCGCGCCTGTGACTACTGCTCGCTTTCCAGCGAACAGGTGGCTGTTCTCATTCGACATTTGAAAAGATCCTCCAATCGCGTTCTTAAGCAATGAGATTTAAGTAGCCGTTGTAGCCCAGTACAGCTCATTCAATTGTGGTGGGTCCATAATGCATAAGTCGGCACGGCCAGCAGCGATCAATGTGTTGACTTCGTCGCTAGTTGTCAGGTACCCTCCGACCATCGTGAGAACATATGCCTCGTTACGTATCTGGTCGCTGAATGGTGTAAGGAAACCCCGTCCATAAGCAGGTTGGCTGTCAATGGTAGTTTGGCCTATTACAACCGCGATTATATCACACCCATGCTCTTTGAGCATTTGAGCGACTGTTACAGCGTTGTCAACTTCAAAGCCACCCTTGACACAGTCACTGGCAGAGATGGTAACAGAGATGGGCCTGTCCGGAGGCCAGGCTGCACGCACTGCATCGAATATTTCCAGGGGGAAACGCATTCGATGCTTAAGATCTCCACCGAATTCATCCTTTCGATGGTTGGTGAGGGGTGATATGAAGCTTGCTAATAAGTACCCTTGAGCAAAGTTGAGTTGCAATACATCGAACCCAGCTTCGTGTGCCCTCTGAGTAGCAAGCACAAAATTGTCACGTACACTGTCAATATCGTCTCGACTCATCTCTCTGGGAACCTGATTAGATGGTGTGTAAGGTATGGATGATGCTGAGAACAGTGACCAGTTGCCTTCGTGCAGCGACCTGTCCAGTCCCTTTGTTCTCGAACGAGTCGAGCCACGGCGTCCGGCATGATTCAACTGGATTGCGACCTTCGCTTGTGTATGGCTATGAATAAATTCGACGACTCGTTTCCATGCTTCAACGTGGTCTGCATGATATATACCGGCGCTCTCTGGTGTGATGCGTCCCTGAGCGGAAATAGCAACTTGCTCGGTTTCCACCATGCCAGCACCACTGGATCCTGCGTTTTGTATCTGATTTGTATATGCTTCGACAGGCATGCCATTCTGAGCCGCGCAATTGGAACGTGGTGATAAGACTATGCGATTAGGTAGATGGACGCTACGCAATGTTAGTGTTGTAAATATAGGTGGTGGCGCAAAAATAGTCTGAGTTTGAACTGCTGAGGAGTACCTGGTGCTGGATTGCGAAATGGCTTTGTTAGCATTCCAGCGATTAACCATATCTCCGAAGCGCCGATCACGTAAACGAAGATCGTCATAGGTAATTCTACCACTGCGGGTGAGCAAATTGAAAGTGAATTGTATTGGGTCAAGGGTCATATAACGCTTGAGAGTTTCAAAATAGGACTGGCTTTCTCTGGCAGCTTTTTGAAAGATCTCAACGACAGGTTTTCGCTCTAATTCATATTCATTCAAGGCTGTTTCCAGGTCAACATGCTGTTCCAGCGCGCTGGAAAGAGCTATGGCATCCTCCATAGCCAGTTTTGTTCCCGATCCAATGGAGAAGTGGGCTGTGTGTATGGCGTCACCGAGCAACACCACGTTCTTATGGTGCCAGTGCTGTGTTTTAAGCATTGGAAAACTGATCCATTTTGAATTATTTGATAGCAGTGTTGCTTCACCGAGATTGTCTTCAAGAAGTTGCTGACAGTAGGCTAAACTTTGTGCCTCATCTGCCTTATCAAGACCAGCTTTCAGCCAGGAAGCCTCGTCACACTCAATGATAAAGGTACTTGTTGTGCCATTGAAAGGATAGGAGTGGACTTGAAACAAACCATGTTCATTTTCATGGAAAATAAATGTGAAAGCATCAAGTACCTTATTAGCGCCAAGCCAGATGTATCTTGCCTTACCGTATTCAAGACTTGGTTTGAAACTTGATTCATATTTTTTACGCACAATGCTGTTGAGTCCATCCGCGGCAATTAGCAGATCATAGTCTTCAAGCTCGGCAAGGTCGTTTATCTCGCAACTAAATCTTAGATTAATGCCAAGCTCAAAGCAACGATTTTGTAAGATGTTCAGCAGGCTTTTGCGCGAAATGCTAGAGATAACGTGTCCTCCACAACTTATTTTTTGATTTCGATAATAGACATCAATAGTATCCCAAATCACGAAATGATCGGTGATCTGTTCATATGTTTTATTATCGGCCCTCTGGAATGAAGCTAGTGTGCGATCGGAAAAAACGACGCCCCAGCCATAGGTAACATCTGCTGCATTGCGCTCGATAATGGTGATATCGTAGGCGGGATTGGCCTTTTTGATGAGCAAACCACTATAAAGTCCTGCTGGACCTCCACCAAGTATAACTATCTTCATCCTGCCCTCCCCATCCCTTGTGCCTGAAGTATCTCAGCGAGTCGATCGAGTTGTGCTACATCGGGTACAGTCGGGAAGAGCACCAACTCGTCACAACCTGCATCTTGATAGCCTCGAATGAACTGAGCCACGGCTTGAGGGCTTGTCAAAAGACCCGCTGCAATTCTCTCCGCAAAAAGACCGGTGAAAGCGTAGTAATCTCTCAGATAGCGGTAGCCTGCTTTCATTACGCCGTCATCACCGAGTGCGAAGTACCCCTGTGCCCAGAGCTGTGGTTTGCCAGGGCGACCTGCGTCACTCCATGCGGCAAACGCTTTGTCGGCTGCACGCGCAAAGGCTCTGGGTGGTCCTCCACCATGCACATAACCATCTGTGTAACGCACCATTCGAGCATAACTCTGGTCACTTAAACCGCCTACCAAGATATCTGGGCCGCCGTGACGAGTCGTTTTGGGTCCACTGTGGTTTTCTTCCCACAAAGAGCGTAATGAGGATAGTTGTTCCGAGAGCCGCTTTCCACGATCTCGATAGTCAACACCAGAGGCGTCATAATCCTCTTTGCGTGCGCCGACTGCCAGACCTAGCACAAGCCTCCCTCCGGAGAGGGCATCAAGCGAGGCAGCGGTCTTAGCAAGTAAAGAATTATTGTGTAGTGGACCAATAATAATGGTGGTAGCCAGTTTGACACGGTGAGTAACGCCAGCAACTGTGCCCAGTGTAATGAGTGGATCGTAACTATCATAGACCAGTCGATCCAGTACTCCCAGGTTGGAGAATGGACCTTCATCTGCCCTGCAAGCCCATTCAATAATGAGCTGTCCTTGTGCACCGGGGATAGTACTGGGTAGTCCAACTCCGACTTGCATAATCACAACCCCTTTGTTGGTAGTATGAAATATTGTTAGCTTGAGCTAAGTATGCATCAAAGCAGGCGCTATTTCAAGGCCGCAAAGTTGGGTATTCGTAAGTTGTATCTGGGGATGTTTACGCAATATTTGCTGGGTAATTGTTATGAGGAAATATAGAATGGCTGTAAATGATTGTCAGGGATCACTTACAGCCTTTGTTCGGATTCTAAATCTAAGCTTATGCGTCGTAGTACAGCGCAAATTCAATCGGTGTTGGACGCAAGCGTACCTCGTCGGCTTGAGAGCGTTTCAGGTCAACATAGTGTTCAAGCAGGTCTGTTGTGAAGACACCTCCCTCAAGCAAGAAGGAGTGGTCGTCCTCAAGAGCATCCAGAGCTGCATCCAGGGAACCAGGTACGGACCGGATCTCGTGTAACTCCTCCTCTGACAGGTGGTACAAGTTACGATCCACGGGGCCATAGCCGTGGTCGCTCGGTTCAATGCCACGACGAATACCATCGAGACCGGCCATCAACATGGCGGTAAATGCCAGGTAGGGATTCGATGTTGGATCGGGCGGACGGAATTCGACACGTTTTGCCGAGGGGCAATCGGTCAGTGGGATGCGCACGGCTGCACTGCGGTTGCCTTTTGAGAAAACCAGGTTGACTGGAGCTTCAAAGCCCGGTACCAGGCGCTTGTAGCTATTAGTAGTTGAAGCAACAATCCCCAGGAGCGCAGGTGCGTGTGTCAGCAGACCCCCGATGTAATAACGGGCAAGCTGGGAGAGACCAGCATAGCCTTCGCCATCATAGAAGAGCGGCTTCTCATTTTTCCAAAGGCTTTGATGGACATGCATACCGGAACCATTATCGCCAAACACAGGTTTGGGCATGAATGTGACGGTCTTGCCGTGCTTGCGGGCAGTGTTCTTGACAACATATTTGTAGAACATCATATTGTCTGCAGTCTTGAGTAGAGAGTTGAAACGGATGTCGATCTCAGCTTGCCCTGGTCCGCCAACTTCATGGTGCTGCGCCTCAACCAGCACGCCAAGCTCTTCGAGCACAAGCGCCATCTCGCTACGAATATCTTGTAGTGTGTCATTGGGTGCTACAGGGAAGTATCCCTCCTTCACACGCATGCGGTGGCCGAGGTTAGGTTTGCCGTTACTCGCGCTATTCCAGTGCGCTTCTTCCGAGTCGATTTCTGCATATTGGATATTTGCTGTTGAATTGTAGAGTACGTTGTCAAAGATAAAGAATTCTGCCTCAGGGCCAAAGTAGCTTATATCGGCAATGCCGGTTGAGCGCAGATACTCCTCTGCTTTTCTGGCAATGTAGCGGGGATCACGGCTATAGGATTTCTTACGGCCTGCTGGCCCTGGATGGGCGACATTACAGATCAGGCTCAATGTCGGAATGGTAGTAAAAGGATCCATGATAGCTGTAGCTGGATCGGGGATAAGTAACATATCGCTTTCATTGATCGTTTGAAATCCGCGTATGCTGGAGCCATCAAATGCTTTTCCTTCAACAAATGTTTCTTCTTCAAGTTCGCGTATTGGAACAGTGAAATGCTGCCACATGCCCGGCAGGTCCACAAACTTCAAATCGACCATCTTTGTGCCTTGCTCTTTAGCGAATTGCAATACCTCTTCGGGGGTCATATCTGTTGCTCTCCTTCGACAAGTATTCTGTAAACGATGCTAGCACAGGATGCTTGCTCTGACAGAATATTTTGATACACTTTACACAAGATACTAGGTTTTTCACATTCCTACCTACTTACAATATCTCTTCTATGATGATACTCTTCTACTGCTTAAGATACTACTGTTAGATTATCCGAAATTCTTGACTAGTTTTTTGTGCACATTGCACAATTTCTCTTCAACACAACATGTTATTTAAAAACTTGCATTCCTAACATGAAATCTGTAAGATAGCCTAAACAAATGCACAGGAGAAATGCATGTCGTATCAGAATCAGCCTTCTTCGGCTCCATTGCCTTCACAGCAAGATGCTCAGACTATCCTGATTAAACCCCGTTTTGTTCGAGTTCGCGGGTGGTTGAGAAGCCGAACAGGTCGTGTACTCATCCCACTTATAACGCTGTTGGTAGGGATAGCGCTTGGCATTACAGCACTATTTCTCTTTGGTGAATCAGGTGTGAGGCCAATAATCGTCGTACCTGCATCTTCCAGGGGAGACATTATTGTGGAAGCTAATAGATCATTCATCACTCAGCTTGTGACGAAGAATTTAAATAGTTCAGGTATGCCAGGAAAAATCCAAAATGTCAATGTGAACCTGACACAGGGTAGTCAAATGATGGTGAGTGGGGAGGATGTATTTAGTATATTGGGTGTTCAAGTGGTCAGGCCTTTTACTTTTGTTGTGCAACTATATGTGAGTTCCTGCGTTCTAAAGATACATATTGTGCATGCCGATTTCAGCACTATTCCTGTGACACGCTTTGCTCAGAACTTTGAGAGCCAAATCAATCAACAGTTACAGGAAAGACCTGAAGGACTTCCCAGTGGCTTTCAATACTGTACAACAGGAGTGAGAACCGAGCCTACTGGCATGTTTGTGACATATACAGCAACACCTGACTAGGAAAAGGATTAAATTAGCCTACGCATAATCCCGCAAAATTGGCCTTGTCAAACATGTTGGTCCACCTTCAGCTTTAAGCGAGATTTCATTACCCTTATACGTCATGACTTCACAGCCTGCTTCTTCCAGTAAGTGTTTCGTGATGGGATTTCCCTCCAGCATCAAGCATTTACGGGGCGCTAGGGCCAGAACGTTAGTGCCCAGTGTTGGGAACTCTTCATCAGGAATTACGATTAGTTTGAAATTGCGCCTTTGTAACTCCTGCCAGAAAGGTACTGCCATAAGCGGGGGGTACACGACAGCAGTGTTTTCATCGACAATGCTAATCAGTGAAAGCAAATGCAGGCAAGCCTCGGGACCAGTATAGTATGGCAATTCTACTGGGATGAACTTGACTCCTATTCCTGATAAAACCTCGCGAAGCTGGCGCATTCCCTCCGCATTGGTGCGGAAGCCCAGGCTCACTGCCAGTGTGTCATGGTCTACCCACAATAGATCTCCTCCCTCAGCACGCGCATCACCATGTAATGTGTATAGTATAGGTATACCCAACTGCTCAAAGCGGCGTGCCATCGCTGCCTCTTCGCCCCTTCGTAATGACTTGCCCATGCTCAGAATAATTGATCCAATGTCAGTCACAAGGGCTGGATCAAAAGCAAAGATTGCGTCGGCATGATCGGGCTGCGGCTCATCGTGGTAGACAACTTCTACCCCTCTCTGACGCAGCAAGGTTATCAGAGCATCATGTTCTTGTTGGGCTATCTCTAGTTCCGGCCGAGCTGTATAATGCCATGCTACTGGGTCGCTCACTGCGAAGGCGTCATCAGGACGTTTCACCAGCACAGTGCGTAGAGGCGCAACCATGCTCTGGCTGCCGTAAGTTCTGGTCATGCGTTGTTCTCCTTACTGCTTGTCCATACCATCAGTATTAAAAATATTCTATAATACTTTCCGGTTTTAGGCGCAGGCTTACACGTGTCTCTTTCGAGAATTGCTCCTCCATCTGCCGCCTGGCTTTCGCTTCACCGTGGTAGCGTCTAGATAGGCGGTAGATATCATTCTGTGCTATCTCAGGGTCATCGATCATTTCAACAGTACCATTGATGGTGAGAAAATCGTAGCCGTCTTCAATACAGATCGATATGCGCGGGTCGCGTCTCATGTTGCGTTCCTTTGCGCGGCCAACCTTTGTATTCATCAAAATCGAACCCTCATCTTCAAGCAGATACCACATCGTGGTGAGCTGAGGTGTGCCGTCTTGATTAATAGTTGCCAGTACTGCAAAACGCAGCTCTTGTAAATAGGCTCGAGCTTTTTCTGATAGCTCAACAACCATAGACAATCTCTTTTCTATTGCTAGTGATGTTCTCTGCCTCGTCCAGGTCATCGATAGTGTCAATATCTAAGGCCAAACCAATGCTATGAAACTTTGCATAACTTAGATGCTTTTGCTTTGCAGCTTCAACATAGCTTTGTAAACTTCCAGGGCCAAATACATATGGCACTGCGAGGGGAGGGTGAACCATAATGGCATTCGTTCCTGTTCCATCTCTTGATGGAGCAAGCACTACATCATCCTGCAAGGATTGCTCATAAAAACAGCGAATTTCCTGTGTTGTCAGTAATGGGAGGTCTGCAGAAATCGTTAGCAACGTTGTTACGCCTTCTGAAATCTCTTTAAGAGCAGCGGCATGTAGAGCCTGGTTGTGACTGTGGTACTCCTCGACTACTGCCTGTGCTCCCCACAAGTAAGCCTTCTCTAGTACCTGATTATCTGAGCTGACCACTGATACTTTTTCAAATAACTCACTATCTATCAGCACACATAGAACATGGTGGAACATATCCAATACTAATCTTTCCCTTTGGTGCCGGGTAAAAGATGATGCAAGACGACTTTTGGCTGTCGCAAGTGATTTAACTGGTATGAGAGCATTATATTTCATATAGCCATTTGCTATTCTAATTTTGCTACTTCAAGTACTTTCTGAGCAAGAGCTTTCTTGGCAGCACCATCATGCATGATCGTGTTTGTGGCCACTGCAGGAATGCCTAGATCCTCAATTTCACCTAAAAGGTGCTCATCTTGTTTATCAATCACCATCACGTCTAAAAAGTCACGATAGTAGCGAGCAACGCCAACAGGTGAGACTTCCATTCTAAGTCCAAGCATCAACTTATCTGCGGGTCCTTTAATTGGAACTCCACCAACAATCGGGCTGATTGCGACTACCATTCCACTTGCCTCGTGTAATGCATCATGAATGCCGGGGATAGCCAGGATGCTGCCAATACTGACAATAGGATTGCTTGGTGCAATCAAAATGGCTTCAGCGTCTTTAATCGCATCGAGAACCCCAGGAGCTGGACGTGATTCACTAGCTCCAACAAAAAGAACATCTAATACTGCATCGGCACATCTTCGTTTGACCATGTATTCCTGGAAATGAAGAAGTCCAACAGGTGTCTGAATATGTGTTGTAACATCTTGATCTGACATGGGTAAAATACGCAGTGTCAGGCCAAATTGTTTGCGCAATTCATCTGTTATTTCGCTGAGAGGTTTGCCCTGGCGTAAAAGGTTGGTACGATGGATATGGGTGGCGAGATCACGATCTCCCAACATAAACCAATCTTCATTGCCGTAGTTTGTTAACTGCTGCATCGTGTTGTAGGAGTCATTACGAATGCCCCAACCGTGTGCTTCGTCGACTATTCCTGAAAGCGTATACATCACGATATCAAGATCGGGTGATACATGCAGCCCATAAAAATCACGATCATCTCCAGTATTGACAATGACAGTCAATCTTTTCTGGGGAACAACTTGTACTAGACCCTGAAGAAAACGTGCCGCACCAACTCCGCCGGCTAGAACAACAATCATACAAACCTCTATTTAACTGCTAATCGAAGCGCACGATTAAGCTACTCAATGGCAATCGTTCTCGCCGTTGTGGGTCGGCAGCAGCATAACCAATAGTAATCAAAGCCTGCGGGATAAGCCGCGAGTCTAAATCAAGCACTTCACAAACGATTTCAGGACAGAAGAGAGGGGCACACATCCAGCCAGCGTCTAGTCCCAAGTCGTAGGCCATCAACAACATGTTTTGGATCGCTGCCCCAATGCTCTGGACTGCCATAGTTTTTTCATCAGCCTGCCTACGCTCATCCGGGTAGTAATCAAGATCTTCGAGATAGAGGCATGGAATGATGATCACAGGAGCATTGAGAATGCGTTGACATGATTTCTCAAGGCGTATTTTGACAATTTCGGCATTTTGACCATCCATTTGCAGATTTTGCTGCCAGGTAGAACCCATCTCATCAGCAAGTCGTAGCTTGATCTTCTGTGCAGTTAGCACGGCAAAGCGCCAGGGTTGTCGTCCATGTGGGGATGGTGCCCAACGAGCAGCTTCTAGAATCTGCTCTATGAATTCAGGCGAAACAGGTCGATTCTGGTATTTTCGTACGCTGCGCCTGCTCTGTAACAATGTTGCCAAAGTATCTGTACGAACTGGCAAGGTTACTGGTCGTTGCTCAGATTTTGTTGTCACGTTGATCTATCACCTGTATGTAGTTATTCTTCTGAGAGTCGGTCAGTTAGCAAAACAGAATGAGTTTCTCATTTATTCCATCTGATTGTATCATTATGTTGAAGAGAGTGTCACCGAAACATATCGGTTGTGGGGTCACGTAAAAGTGTTTTTGCGCTGCTCTCACCTGGTATATAGGTATAACCACGAATAAGTGCTACTGGAATGTGATCAATTTTTCCCATCACCAATTCGGCTGCTGATGCTAGCTCGTCCGCTACAGCGAGTACACTAGCATGGAGTTCATATCCATAGGGATCGTATTGTCCACGATAGTCCACAATCGCTTTCATGCCGGCTACCCCTATCGCCATATTGACTTGACCATTGCGCCATGGACGCCCCCAGGTATCTGAAATGATTACTGCTATATCAAAGGTAGAACCTTCACCTGAAAGATCTTGTAAGCGTATGCGTAATTGCTGAGCAGAATGATCGGGATCGGCGGGAAGCAGTGTGATTGCTCTCGCTCCATTGACATTCGACTCATCTACACCCGCATTGGCACATATGAAACCATGTTTTGTCTCACAAATCAAGACACCACGATCCATACGCACAATACGACGACTCTCCCTTAGCACAACTTCTATATAGGGAGCGTCCTTATTACTTTCAGCAGCAAGTGAGCGAGCGAATTCTGATACCTGTACATTATCAAGATTGACTACGTTACCCTCTGCTTTAGATACGATTTTTTGTGTTACAACAAGTACATCACCCTGCTGAAGCTCAATATTTTGGGCTTGTATGGCTTTATAGATGATGAAACCCAGGTCACTTCCTGGGGAGATATCGTCAATACTTTTGATTGGAATGATAGTTAGTTCTTTGCTCACCCAATGCCTCCTGACTAACATTGCTATTATACGGCGTAAGACCTGATACTGCAAATTGTGAAGTATTGAAAGTTTTGAAAGATCAAGTGGTTGTGAAAAGGATTTAGTAATGCCCTGTCTATATTTGAAATGCTTTTAGCTCATGATAATGAGCGATGGTTTATAATACCAATAGTACGTTAGAAGGAGGTTCAGTCCTTGTATGAGTGATATACGGTTAGCAAGATCGGCAAACACTGGCAAGGGAGAATTAATTCACTTCTGGGCAATAGGCGACTTGCACTATTGTGCAAATGATCAATGGGAAACATTTCATTCGCAACGCCTCGCACCAATGTTCAGGGACTTACGTTCGATCTGGTCGGAAGAGGGAGCGCCAGCCTTTTGCGTATCGCCAGGTGATATGATCGAATTGAGTGCACCTGAGAACTACCAGTTGGCGAAGAAACAACTGACAGCCTTGCTCGGGAAGATACCGTTTTACCCAGGACTTGGTAATCATGAGTTATATGCAGAAAATAGTGAAAGTGAAGAGCATCTTATCGAAGATTTTACGACATTTTGGGGAAAGCCTCTACGTTATTACTGGGTAGAAAGGGACGTGCTCTATATTATGCTCGATCCGATTGGATATCCAGAACCTTATTTAACGCAAGAGTCACTCGCCTTTCTGCAAACGGCACTCGCAAAACATCCAGGATATATCTCTGTCATCTTTTGCCATTGTCCTCTCTACAATACAGTTTTAGATCGTGATCCTGTACAGATCCTTGATTACCATTCATTGGACCCTTTCTTCGCGCTCCAAAACTCTGCTGAAGTGAGAACTATACTGGGTAAATATCAGCAAGTTGGACTGTTTCTATGTGGACATACACATTCAGGTTGGGGTGCCCCAAATCTCGTTTACACTGAGGAATTGAGCGGACATCCAGTTACCTTCGTGAACTTGATGTCACCATGGTACACTGGATTCCACAAAGGTGCGAGTCTGAATCAAGATGGAACGATATTTGAATTTGATCCTGATGATCCCGATCTGATTGTTTCATTCGCTTTTCATATCTATCGTGGTCGAGCTTTGATAAGATTACGTGACCACAAGTCGCGTAGCTGGATGGCACATTGGAATGTACCTCTCATATAAGGAGTCAGTGATATTTTTTCAGGAAGAAAGAAGATAAACTGTGAGTGAACAAGAACAACAGCAGAAGAGAATCGCAATGGTCATTGTTGCACATCCTGATGACGCAGAGTTTGCAGCGGCCGGAACCGTCGCTACATGGGTGCGCGATGGATGGGAAGTCTATTATGTTATCTGTACAGATGCTACGGGTGGAGGATCAGATGATGCTACCGATGTTGGTCCTGCTGCAAAGCGTGAGATTTCCGATACCAGGAAGAGTGAGCAACGAGCAGCAGGGGTCGTACTTGGCCTGAAAGATGTCTTTTTCCTGGACTATCCAGATGGACAATTGCAGCCTTCGATTGAACTGCGGCGTGACCTGGTTCGTCTGCTACGTACATATCGCCCTTCTCGTGTCATTTGCCAGTCTCCCGAAAGAACCTGGACACCGACGCTCATCTTAGGTCGTTATCATTCAGATCATCTTGCCGCTGGTCAGGCGACTTTGGCAGCAATTTATCCCATGTCACAGAACCCGTGGGACTTTCCGGAATTGCTCGATGAAGGTCTTCTTCCTCATAAAATATCTGAAATTTATATTGCTGGCGCGCCAAATATCAATCATTTTGTCGATATCTCTAACGTGATGGAGAAAAAGATCGAAGCGCTGCTCTGCCATGCAAGCCAGTTCGTTGGAAGAACCGAGGAAATGGAGAAAATGGTCAGAACGCGCATCGCTGAACTTGGCACCAAGTATGGTGTGGCATTTGCAGAGGAATTTCACAGGACAGAGAATAGATAAGATTCCCCTTGCAAATCCTTCTTAGTATGTGCCATACTTATTACATAGAGACCTTCGGGGCAGGGTGCAATTCCCGACCGGCGGTAATGTAAGCATGTGATAATGTTTGCAAAGCCCGCGAGTCTATAATTGGCTTGCATCAAATTGATATCTCAGCCAGTTGCTTGACAGATTCGGTGTGATTCCGAAGCCGACGGTTATAGTCCGGATGGGAGAAGGTTTAGCAAAAGCGCGGATCACTATATCTTGTCGTTCTAAACGGCAGGGTGGCCAGTCTCTCATTCTAGAGACTATCCGTATCGCTCTCCTTGTGTCTCCCTCAAAGCCTCCCAGGTAATTTGAATTGATGGTATACCTATGTTTTTAGGAATACTTGTCAGTATAGATTTGACCGAGGGAAGTCAATGAGTGTAACAACAACTACTGAGAAAGAATCGTTTGAATTGCAAGGAACAGCGCCTGATGATAGTAGAAAACTATCACCTGGCATCAGACGTTCGCGTACAACGCCGATCGCTACACAACGTGCGATGTTGATAGTTCCTCCGCTTGCACTTGCTCTAGTCTTACTAATGAGTTGGTTTGTAAGTACTGCCACGGGAAGAGTACCGGACTTTATATTACCAGCTCCCCGAGATGTGCTCGCTGCACTGGTTGATGGCCTCAGATCAGGTTTGTTCCTGAGCAATGCACTGGTGACCATTGAAGAGAGTTTGTTGGGATTTTTGCTTGGTGTCATCATAGCTTTACCGCTAGGGTATGCCATAGCGAAATCACGCCTGCTTGCTGCTACAGTACAACCATATTTAGTCGCAGGCCAGTCCATTCCGGCAATTGTAATTGCGCCCGTACTTGTTCTCTGGCTGGGTTACGGATTGGTACCAATCACCATCCTTTGTATGCTGGTAGTGCTTTTCCCCATGGTGATTACAACTGCCTTGGGAGTGCGGACCATCGATAACATTTACACAGATGCGGCGCGTGTCGAGGGAGCTTCGGGCTGGTCAATGCTGGCACATATTGAGTTTCCATTAGCATTGCCCGCGATTCTTGCAGCATTACGTATTGGTCTGACTCTTTCAATCACAGGGGCACTCGTTGGAGAATTTGTGAGCAATAGTGCCCAGGGACTTGGAGCATTAGTGTTTGAGGCAAAAGATCAGTTTAATGCACCGCTGTTGTTTGCGACACTCATTTTTCTCGCCGGGCTAGCAGCTATCTATTATAGTGCATCCTGGCTACTCATAAAACTGGCTGATATCGTTTATTAATGGTTGTCCCTACCCCGAAAAGGTAGATACACTTGAATTGGAGAGTTTGCATATGCACGTTCGTCATCGTTCATCTTTTCTGCTATCAATTTCTTTGCTTTTTTTTCTGCTGACTATGGTGCTAGCTGCTTGTGGTGGGACATCAACCTCAAATAGCGCAGGTTCGTCAACTGCTACTCCTTTGAAGAATGTTTCAATTGGACTAGGCTACATTCCCAATATTCAATTTGCACCGTTTTATGTAGCCCAGAGCAAGGGGTATTACAAAGCCGCTGGTCTCAACGTCACGTTCCACCATGGCTTTGTGAATGATGTGATTGGCTCAATGGTATTGGGACACGATAACTTTGTCTTTGCCACAGGAGATGAAGAATTGGTAGCGCGTAGTAAAAATCTGCCAGTGGTCAACGTAGCAACGATCTATCAACGGTATCCAGTTAGCTTGATCGTTCCTGCCAATTCGTCCATTCATACGCTGGCTGATCTCAAAGGCCATACGATTGGCGAACCGGCTCCATATGGTGCGACACACATTGGATTATTGGCATTGCTCTACCAGGCACACCTATCCCTTTCTGAAGTACACATTACAGAGATTGGATTCACTCAGGTGACGGCACTGCTGACTCATAAATTTGATGCCGTCGTAGGCTATTCGAATAATGAACCGATCCAGTTGAGCAATCACGGCTTGCAGGTCCGCACGTTCGATGTTTCTGACTATCAACCACTGATCTCTAACGGTATTATTACTACCGAGAGTACCTTGCACAACCAGCCAGATGTAGTGCGTGGCTTTGTACAGGCAACCATAAAGGGTTTAAAAGATGTGATTGCGAATCCGCAAGAGGCAGTTCAGATCAGCCAGAGTTATGTGCAAGGTATGGATACTAATAACGCGATGAGCGTTTTGCAGGCGACAATCCCTATCTGGCAAGGTGATGGTCAGAAACCATTAGGATATAACGACAACGCAACCTGGCAATCCATGGAGCAGTTCCTTGTATCTCAAAATGTCATACCGCCTATACAGGACATTTCACAGGCATATTCTAATTCAAGTTTGTCTTAGAAATTCTTTTGAATGTAGGTAAGAAGAGCCTTGCACCTTTGTTATACTCATGCTACCCATCGATGGCTTATAAAAAGGATAATGTTCACAGCGAATAATGGAAGAAATAATGCGATAACAGCTTGATTAAAGCGGGGTCGTTTACCCCATAACGCAAATATTGCGGTAATTGGGAAAATCGCCGTTATATAGCGTGGCTGGGAAGCTAACGGCTCTGCGCTTTGGGGGAAACTGAGTGTGAAGAGTAGTAATGCTAGCGCAAAGAGCGCATAATGTAGAGGTATGTATTTCCAACCAAGAACGAGTGTAATTAGCGAAATAAGGGTAAAGCTCAAATCGAGCAAATTTTGTATTTTGACATTATCAAAGCTAGATGTTGTAAAAACTGTGTCAAAAGCAGAAACTATCCCAACCCAGGGGAAGCTGAGGTGTCGGTGCCAATGGAAAATCCCTTCCTGGGAGATGAACATCAAAGGGTTACCGGTAGTTTGATCCAAGTAGATCATATATACCAGGACTCCAGCAGGTATCAACGCCAATGGTGCCAACGCATTCAGTTTTTCTCTCCAACCGTGTTGTGCCCGTTCAGATGTGATCCAGAAGCGCTGTATATAGATGACAAAGTATGGGATCGCTAAGATAACTCCTGACGAACGAGTTAGCATTGCTAAGAATCCAAGCAATCCTGCCAACCACCAATCAAGGGGCTTACCTCGTCGGAGTAGCAAGAAAATGCCAATGCTTAGAAGAATGAAAAGCGACTCAGTATAACCAAGAAAGAAGAATATTGCATAGGGTGAGAATGCAAGATAAAAGAGTGCTCTCCGTGCCGTATCGGGTTCGAAATCTTCTGCCAACAGGCGATAAAGTAAGACAAGTACCAAAAAAAAGCAGGTATTCGCAATGATTAGCCCCGCGAAATAGTATGAATTGGGAAATGAGCTACCAAGTAGTAATCCGCCGAAGTGCTCGACCAATGGCCAGAAAGGGAAAAATGCCGTGTCGGGTATGTATGTATAGCCATGGTGTGCGATATTAACGTATGCGATAGCATCCCAATGGTACCAGGCCTGGAAGCAAGGATCGAAGGAGACTGTACAAGCAATTGGCAGAGTTTGTCCAGCCTGAGGAAATGTTACAATGCCAATACTACTAATAAGCAAGATGACCAGGCGGCTTAGACCAAATATCCACGCTGCTTCTTTCCAGGCTATTCTTGATCCTTGCATAATGTTGACTACAATCTTGCTAACACTACTTCGACTGTGTAGTTCTCAAGCTTTTTAAGCTCGTGCGGTGAGATATTTTCTCGATAGGCTTCACCCTGTATTTGCGCTACTGGTTGATCTAAACGAATTGACAAACTATCAGCCAGGGTCTCTGACCGTAATGTTGTTTCATGACGATGCAATATCGAAGCTAAATCTTCATCTGTATAAAGAGTCAAAGAGATATGGTCTTCAATGTTGAAACCAGCTTTCTTTCGCATGTCTTGAATATAGTGAGTCAGATCTCTTACCAGCCCTTCCTCTCGCAATTCAGATGTAATTGTGGTTTCCAAGGCTACGACATACCCTCGCTCTTCGGTGGCCACAAAACCTGGACGCGCAGTTGCTATTACCTCTACCTCATCCAAAGTAAGCTCGATTTGCTGACCATCGATTGTGAAATTTAATGTGCCTGTCTCGTTCAGCAGATTTGCTGCCTCATGAGCTCCACGTCTATCCAAAGATTTAAATGCAGCCAGGATTTTCTGCACTAACGGGCCATATTTGGGGCCGAGTATCTTCACCTTGGGCTTCAATGTGTAAGCAAGCATATTGCTATCGTTACTCATGAAATGCAGATGCTTAATGTTTAACTCTTCCAGTACCTGTCCTGATTGGCGAACCAGGGCCTCTTCTTCGGCACGATTGAGTACACGCACGTAAAGGGCATTCAAAGGTTGACGTACCTTGATTTGTGCTTTCTCACGGGCTGCTCGACCAAGCCTAACTATGCGCATTACAAGCTGTGTTTCACTCGATAATCTCTCGTCAAGTAACTCTTCATTCACCTTTGGCCAGTCACAGAGGTGTACACTTGAAGGAGCATTCGTGTTTACACTCCGCACAAGGTTCTGGTAGATCTTTTCCGTGATGAAAGGCATGATTGGAGCAAGCAATTTGAGCAATGTCGTAAGGCATTCGTACAATGTGAGGTATGCCGCCACTTTATCATTGTCCATGCCTGTCTTCCAGAATCGCTCACGACTACGCCGCAAATACCAGTTCGAGAGATCCTCCAGGAATTCCTGCATTGCATCGGCAGGCTTAGAGGTGTCATATTGCTCCAGAGCATTTGTTACTACTTGAATAGTTTGCTGCAACTCAGAGAGAATCCAACGATCTAATTCGCTGCGTTGTGCTACTGATAATTGGAATTTCATGGGATCAAATGCATCGATATTAGCATAAGTCACAAAGAAGCCATAGACATTCCAGAGTTTGTCCAGTATCCTGCGCACGAGCATCCACTTTTCGCTCAATCTCACTGGAAGGCCCGTCTGTGCTGATTTCTCCATATCTTCATCTGTAGGAATGCGCGGAAAGCTGAGGTTCTGTTCAGGATTATGATTGGCGAAGAGCCAGCGCATCGTATCCGAACCAACTCGTTCGGCAGCATCATCAAAAACGACAAGATTACCCTTCGACTTGTGCATTGGTGTTCCGTCTTCACCCATGAGCAAGGCGTAACCGAAGAGTGTTTTAAATGGTGTCCGGTTCTCCAATACAGTGCTCATGACCAGCATAGAATAGAACCAGTTCTTAAACTGGCCCGGGAACGACTCAGTTACGAAGTCGGCCGGGAACCACTGTTCCCAATAGTTGCGATTCGTTCGATAATGCAGGGTCGAGTATGGAACAATACCAGCATCCAGCCAGGGGTTGCCCACATCTTTGATACGGGATACCTCGCTACCACATTTCTTACACTGTATTTTAACTGCATCTACCCAGGGACGATGTGGAGAATGACCCTCAAACTCTTCCCAACCAGAGGTAGCACGCTCTCTCAATTCCTGTTTGCTCCCGATGACCTCAAATGTGCCGCAGTCAGGGCAGTCATAGACGGGTAATGCCAATCCATAGTAGCGCTTTTTAGAGATCATCCAATCATCCATATGGCGCAGCCAGTCCAGTTCGCGCTCCAGGCCAAATGCAGGGATCCAGGTTATCTGGTGAACAATGTCCATAATTTCGTAGCGCAATTGGTCCATAGAAATGTACCATTCATCTACCAGCCGAAAGATCAGTTCGGTCTTGCAACGCCAGCAGACTGGATAGCGGTGCTTGTAGTTCTGTGTGCGGTAGAGCAGGCTTTTTTGGGCGAGATTCTCTGCAATTTGCTGTCCCACATCGGCGGCTTTTTGCCCAGTCAGCCAATCATAGCCTTCAATGTATACCCCAAATTGATCGACAGGCGCGATGACAGGCAGGTTAAATTCCTTTGAGAGAGCAAAGTCTTCGCGACCACAACCGGGAGCGATATGCACAATGCCTGTACCCTCGGTAGCGCTCACCTCTTTCCATGGGATGACCGTATGAACAACACCCTGTTCGGCTGGAAGTTCGTCAAATGGACCGCGATACTTCCATCCAACTAAGTCACTGCCGATGAGTGTTTCCTCCACATGGTATTCTCCTTTGTCGCGTCCTTTGAGGGCCTTCAACACAGGTAAGAGAGCTTCGGCAATGTAATAATGCTCTCCATCCTGCTCAACTTTCACATATGGTAGATCTGGATGCACCGCTGCAGCAACGTTGGCTGCTAACGTCCAGGGCGTTGTTGTCCAGACTAGCAGGTACTCTCCTGGCCGCTCTAGCAGCGGTAGCCGTACATACAGGCTGAGGTGGCTTGTTTCTTGATAATTCTCTGATAGGGTTTCCATATTGGAGATGCCTGTGGCGCAGCGTGGGCACCAGGTCATCACATCGTGTCCCTTATAGATAAGCCCCCTTTCGTGACACTTTTTGAGGAATGACCAGATAGTATAGTTATTTTCATCTGAAAGCGTATAGTAATCGTTGCCCCAGTCCATCCAGTAACCCAGGCGGATTGATTGCTCCGTCATACGTTTAGCGAATTTGAAAACGCGTTCTTTGCAGAGTTGTACGAATTCAGCAATACCGAAGACTTCGATATCCAGCTTGGTTTTAAAGCCGAGTTCTTTTTCGACCTCTACTTCAACCCATAAACCCTGGCAATCGAAGCCGTTCTGATAGCGTTGTTTGTAACCCAGCATGGTTTTGTAGCGCTGGTAGATGTCTTTGTAAGCTCTCCCCCAGGCATGGTGTACACCCATTGGATTATTTGCTGTAATAGGACCATCCAGAAAAGAATACTGTTTATCACTCTGATCATTACGGTGAAGATACTGTTGTAGTATACCTTGTTCGTCCCACCATTTTTGGACAGATCGTTCTAGCTCTGGGTAGTCAACCCGATCTGCGGCTGTAACTGATCGGAATACACTTGTTTTTATTGACACGTGCGGTCTCCTCTTCGTCAGGTTCTCCCAGGGCGACCGCAAGGGTCGCCCCTACAATAAGTGATCACGCTTCTGCCTCGCTATTAAGAAGAGCCTGGCTATTTCCTTCCTTTACTCTACTAACCGGATTTCCAGTCGCTTGTTAATCTTGCCTTTATTTTCAGTCTTCGTAATTTTAATAGCGCCGACTTCTTTTGTATGTTTGACGTGAGTTCCGCCATCAGCTTGTAGATCAAGGCCCACTATTTCAACAATGCGAACTTCTTCAATTTCTGGAGGAAGCAGGTTTATTTTTGTGCGGATCAGGTCTGGTATTTCAAAGGCCTTCTCGCGAGGTAGAGAATATACCCGAATAGGGTAGTCTGCTTCAACCGCTTGATTAATCTTCTCTTCGATATAGGCGATACGCTCTTTATCCAGATTCTCCATGGCAAAGTCCATTCTGGCTCTGTCAGGATACATCTGCCCCCCTGTTACTTGTACATTAAACTCTCTAAAAATGGTGCCACAAAGTATATGTAGAGCGGTGTGCGTACGCATCATGCGGTAACGGAAGTCCCAGTCAATAGTACCGACTACTTCTGTTCCAACTGAAGGAGGTAGACAATCCAGTGTGTGCCAGACAACATCGTCCCGTTTATTGAGTGCAATAACGGTGCCTTCATTGTGATAATTATTCCACGCTATTGTACCTCGGTCAGGCATTTGACCGCCACCGCCAGGGAAGAATATTGTAGCGTCAAGCGCTATCTCGTCACCTTGGACCGCGACAACTTTCGCAGTGCATTCAAACGTGTAACTGTTTTCGTGGTAGAGCAGCTTCGTCTTCATCGTTTTTGCTTGCCCCTCAATACTTACTAAATGTTATTTTTCAATAAAAAACCTCTCGTCCGTCATAGGGACGAGAGGAACTCCCGTGGTACCACCCTGGTTAGCTATGTATAGCATCGCTACACATGCTCACTCATTTTTATACTTCTTCATGGTAACGGGAAGATTCCGGCCTGACCTACTAGTAAGAAAAATTTTCGGTAGGCAGCTCAAGAGTGATTTTCAGTGCGCGCCTCGTATCCGGTTACACCATACCCCGGACTCTCTATGACAAGAGGGTCTATTTGCCCATGCGTGACTTACTCGCTCTTTCATTGCTTTTGTAACGCCATGATACCACAGAAAGCCAGATTAGTCTACCCTTAGTCGACTGGTGATTACCCACAAGTAGGAGAAGAGAAAAAGTCCCGATCAGAATGTGCTAATAGAAACTATCACCATGTTTTATTTGATAATATGACTACCCTCTTGACAACCATCTCATTCGTAACTATACTAGTTACAGATAGATGAAAGGAGAGATGCATCCATCGCTACCAACAGCCAGTTCGCCATTGCCATTCATATTCTGACGCTCCTCGCCCAGGCAAACGATGAAGTAGTAACATCAGAGGTCATCGCAGGCAGTGTCAACACCAACCCTGTGTTCATCCGCCGTATCCTTGGCCTGCTCAGCCGCGCCGGGCTGGTGGCTTCACAACCAGGTGTAGGTGGCGGCTGGCGGTTGCTGCGCGACCCGGCTTTCATCGCGCTGCTGGAAGTCCACCGGGCCGTTGACGAAGAGCATCTGCTCTCCATGCACCACAGCCAGCCCAATCCTGAGTGCCTGATCGGCAGGAACATCCAGCGCACCCTCACCGTCTACTTTGGCGAGGCTGAACGAGCATTTGAGCAGGTCCTGGCCGGGCAGACCATCGCCCAGGTTCTCAAAACCGCCAGTGAAGATTCTGCCCTGCGTGCACGGTAATAAGGCATCTCTTTTTTTACCTCTATTTGCAATCAACATAGTTACAAATAGGGAGGGAGCAAGCACGTGACACTACAGGCTCCGCCCGCACTCACACAATCGGAAAGGAACATCTCGTGAATATCATCATTTATGGTGCCAGCGGCATGATCGGCCAGCGTATCACCCAGGAAGCGCTCAATCGCGGCCACAAGGTGACAGCCATTGTTCGCAACCCATTACACCTTACGCTCTCTCACCCGAACCTGACCATCAGAGAGGGCAATATCCTTGATCCCAACGATGTCGCCCGGACAGTAGCCGGGCTTGACGCAGTGATTAACGCTACCAGGCAAGCCGCAGACCCCCCAGGTCAGACGTTTGCCGACGCAGCCCATGCTTTGATCGATGGCCTGACTCGTGCTGGCGTTCGCCGCCTCATCGTCGTTGGCGGAGCAGGCAGTCTGGAGATCGCTCCTGGCCTGCAGCTGGTTGATACACCCAATTTCCCGGCAGCATGGCGCCCTGGTGCTCTGGCTCTTCGTGATGCGCTGGCCGTTTACCGCACCGCCGACCTTGACTGGACCTACTTCAGCCCCGCAGACCGTATCGCTCCAGGCGAGCGCACTGGCCATTACCGAACAGGCACTGACCAGCTCGTGACCGATGAAAAAGGGGAGAGCCGCATCTCCGCCGAAGATTATGCTGTTGCCCTTGTCGATGAACTGGAGACGCCTCGCTTCGTCCGCCGACGCTTCACAGCAGCATACTGAGTAGGAGGAACGGGACAGAATAATCACGGCACAGAAAATCATGAGTAGCACGAAACACCAGCTCACATCACTTCTACTAGTTTCTACAACGTGAGGATGCGTAAATTGCTCACGCGCAGGATGACCAGTCCGCTGCTGAACCCGATTGGTCCATTGGAGAGGACATCGGTCTGCTGACTGCTGGCATACCCTATCTGCACGCCATCGTCGAGCAAACTCGCCTCGTTGCTCTGGACTTCAACGCGGTAGGTATGCCACCCTGAGCCCGGTTCATAGTCCTGCGGAATGCCACTTCCGGGGGAGTCATTGCTGGGATCAAGAAAGACTTGGGATTGAGGATGTTCCCCGAAAGGGCGTGGCCCTGGTATTTCCAGACCACTGACTCCTGCCTGGTATCCATCTTTGCCCGGCGCTTTGGGTGCAAAGATCGAGAAGTAAGCGCCATTCCGTTGCACACGCACAATCTGGATGTGGACTTCAACTGCGTAATCGGTCACAGATAACCGGTAAGGAATTGTGAAAGTGGCTGAACCACTGGAGTCGCTCTCAAGCTGTCCTTGCACCACCTTCCATCCCTGCGACCCTGGCCAACCAGCGAGTCCATGGGACCAATCCGCCTGGTACAACACTGTTCCTGCTAGAAGCGGTGTTGGTGTTGGAGAGGAATGCCTTACTGCGGTTCCCGTGGCTTGCAGCGGGACAGTCGTTGACGAGGTCCCCGCTGAACAGGCTCCAAGCGAGAAGAGAAGGAACCCAACAAGGAACACAAGAGGCATGTGAATCTTCTTCAAGAGTGGAGGCTCAGAGTGGGAGAGCTGTGTACGAATGAACTGTGTGTGTATGGCGTGATCTAGTTTACCGGTAGTCATACTCTTCCTCCTAAGCTTGAGAGACGCACGTTTGTCCCTCAAAGATCGAATCCATTCATAAGTTCCGCTAAGATGATGCGTCGAAGACGAGTGATCTCGTGAACATCACTCCAATCCTGTGGATAGCAACACACAATCTCTCCGGATCCTAGTCCACACTGAAAAAGCAGATAGGCCAATCGCCGCTCACGCTCGCCCGACAGCCGCGCCTGGAGCCAGTCCCAGACCTCAAGGCTTTTGGGATGGCCTTCCACGTTTCGCTCTCCTAACTGATGCACTGAAACTGCTTTTGGACTCGAGGAGATCCGCAGCGTTTTCAGGATGGCCCCATTGAGACTCGCACGCAGGTACAGGAACACCTCTGAGAGCGTTTCGTATGCTACCTTCCCCTGGATGGCAGCCTGCCGGAACCGATCGAAGGCCAGTGCTACGAAGTGCTGTTCGCTCTGCAAGCGATACGCAGCCTCTCTGCCTGGATGGGCATGCAGCCAGGTCAGAACGGTCTCTTCCAGGCACTTTTGGAACTCTGCCCAGGTGTCTTGATCGCCTTGTTTAATCGCAAGGCGCAAGAGCTCCGGGCTAGACACCTCGAACATCTCGCCTGCATTATGCATCATGTTGTTGCTCCATATATTTCACATCTAAAGGGGCTTGAAGGTGACATAGTTCATGCTCCTTTGCAGGGTGATCAGAGGTCTATTCTCCCAGACCATCATTCCATTGAGGCCTGGTGGACCGCTTTCATGGCCGCAGCATAGTCTGGCTCGCACATTTGATTGACGACATACTCGGCGTAGACGATGCGATCGTCGCAATCAATCACAAAGATGGACCGTGCGAGCTGTTGCCATTCCTTGAGCCACACGCCATAGTCCTCGCCGAACCGCTTGCTGCGATTGGCGGAGAGTGCCTGGTGCAGTACACCTGCGCTCTCCTGCCAGCGCGCTTGCATCTCGGGCGAATCCATGCTCACCGTGTAGACGCCGGCAACCAGTGGCAGCTCTGAACAAATCGCCTCCCAACGATGCGTCACCAGCTGACAGAGCGGCCGTTCAAGGCTGTTCACGACGTTGTGCAGGCGTACCATCCCTGTCAAGTCGGCCAGGTGGATAGGGCGGACAACCATATCCACCAGATCCAGGTAATCTAGGGAGAAGTCGGGGGCGGCTTTTCCCAGGTGCAGGTGCGGACCTATGACCGTGAGCTGCTCGGTACCTGCGAAGGCTTCGCCGATGCGTTCTTCTATGATGGCATGCTCCCTGTCTCCTATGTTTCGACTCCAGTTGTTCTGTTCATAAGTCTAGCGCATGATGGCTGAGAACGCGCCGTCAGAATTGAGGGATTTTCCTGGAAGAGGAGCGGATACTTGCTGAGAAAGGCATCCTCAGTTTTAAGGGGGAGGCTGTGACTGTGAGAGGGCATGCGGATGAACAGGAGAGCTGTTTAGGGGTTGTCGTGAGTCAAGCTGCCTAGAGAATTTATTTGGAGGATGGGAAGTCTCAAACCAGGTGATGTTCTATGGCATAGCGGGTCGCTGCGCTACGTGAGGAGACACCCAGCTTGCTGTAAATCGAACGCACATGGAAATTGACGGTGACCACGCCGATGACCAACCGTTCGGCAATCTGCGCGCTGGTCAAGCCCTGGGCGAGCAGCTGTAGCACTTCCATCTCACGCGGGGTGAGCCCAGCGTCAGATGCGGGAGAAAGCACAGCTGCTAAAGGTGAAGCAGTGAGTGCAATTCTGGGCGAAGGTACAGATTCCAGGTCAGAGAGAACATGTTCTAGCGACATGGTCCGTCCCTCGGTCCACAAAGCGGTAAAGGCCTGCTCCCCGAGGCTGGCGCGTGCGCCAGCCACTGCACACTCATAATCAGCACGCTCGACAGGAGGAATGGGCATCCTGATCCCTTCGCGTAGCGTCTCTGCAGTACCCCATAGCTGTGCTGCCCATGCTGGCTGCTCCTGTCTCAAGGCTACATCCGCCAGTCCTTCAAGAGCGGGGGCGATGTTCTTGCTGCCCATTTCCCTACAAAGCGCCAGGTTCTCTTTATAGAGGGTAACAGCAGCTGCATAGTTGCCCTGGATAGCCTCAACCCTCGCTGAACCGGAGAGCGACCGGGCAGAGTGCCATCGATCTCCCATTTCCTTATAGAGCGTCACACTCTCTTCGAGGAGCGTGCGTGCCTGGGCAGCATCGCCCTGATAAAGAGCCACATGTCCCGCGAGGTAGGACCAGACTGCAATTCCATTTGGAGAGTCTATCCCCTTCCAGATCTCAAAACTCTCATCCAGCAGCGAGGTTATCCTCTCATGATCACCCAGGGACAAAAAGAGCGCCAGTGCCAACTGGTGGAGTGAGGCGGCAATGCCAGGCTTGTGGTCCATTTCCCTGAAAACCGCCAGGCATTCCTCGTACATAGCACATGCTCTGGTATACTCACCCCGCATGAGGCGCACCCATGCCAGGTCATGAAGCACATCAGCAATCAGAAATCTGTCGCCTGTCTCTCTGGCGAGTGATACAGCTTCCTCGCCCATTGAGTAGGCAGTGTCAAGGTCGTCCCGCATCTGGGCAATGAGTCCTTCCTGAGCAAGAATGCCGGCGATGCCAGCTGTATCGCCGAGTTTCCGGCTCAGCGCTAGATTCTCCTCGCAGAGCGTCGTTGCCCAGTCAAGGTCGCCCTGATTAAGCGCCACGTACGATGCGGCTGCGAGAGCTTTTGCACGGACTGGTACCATAACGCCCTTACTTCTTGCCAGGGCTTGCTCCAGGAAAACTCGTACTTTACCAAAGTGACCATGGAGAATCCAGAACTCCGTCAACACTTCAACCATTCGCAGAGCCAACACTAGTCTGTGCCCGGATTCCCCTGGCTCTAACGACCAGCGTAGCGCCGCAAGCAAATTATCATACTCCCGCTCCAAACGCTGAAGCCACAACGTGTGCACTGCACCGAACGGACTCTGCTCCGCTTCCTCAGAAAGTCGCAGGTAGTATGCAGCATGGGCTTCTCGAGTTGCCTCTTCCTCCCCATGCGCGGCCAGACGCTCCAACCCATACTCGCGGATTGTCTCCAGCATGATGAGGCGTGGCCCTTCCCCTTCCTGATCCATCGGTTGCAACAAGCTCTTATCGATAAGCGAGGACACGCCGTGCCAGATCGGTATCGTACCGTCGCCAAGAGTTCTGGATACCGCTTCCACCGCCTCAAGCTGGCACCCACCCATAAAGACCGCGAGCAGCCGGAAGAGCCGCTGCTCCTCTGCGCTCAGCAGGTCATAGCTCCACTTGAGCGTGTTGCGCAATGTCTGTTGTCGCTCAGGAAGATCACGTGCGCCTCCAGTCAAGAGTTGGAGCCGACGATCCAACCAGGCGAGTAGTGCCTCCGGTGCGAGCCACTTGACGCGCGCCGCCGCCAGTTCGATGGCCAGCGGCAACCCATCCAGGCGAATACATATCATGGCGATGGCATCAGCATTTCCCGGCGTCAACTGAAAATCGGGTCTGATAGCCTGTGCCCGTTGGAGGAACAGGTCCACCGCTGGAACGTCGGCGAGCGCTCTGTCGTCTGGTAGGCGCTTGCGGTCTGGGAGCGCGAGGGGAGGGACGCTGAACTGGTGCTCAGCACGCAGACGTAAGACTTCTCGGCTGGTGACCAGGACCTTCAGGTTAGGGCATGCCTCCAACAGGTCCGCAAGCAGTGGTGCTGCGCCAACCACTTGTTCAAAGTTGTCGAGCAGCAACAAGCAGTGTTTGTCTTGCAGGTATGTCTTCAGCAGTTCGAGGAAGGACTGGCTCCCTGTGACTCTGATCCCCAGTGTCTGCGCGATCGTAGAAAGCACGAGTTCCGTGTCGCGAACAGGCGCGAGGGATACAAAAAAGACACCGTCGACGAAGCTCTCTGCCAGGTCTGTAGCGACCTGGAGTGCCAGGCGTGTTTTACCTACACCAGCCGTGCCAATCATGCTCAACAAGCGCACCTTGGGACTTTGTAAGAGCGCCCACGCTGCTGCTGCTTCCTGCTCGCGTCCCACCAGCGAGGTGAGTTGGAGCGGCAGGTTATTGCGTGGGATGAGTTCAACTTCCAGTTGAGAAGGTATTGAACCGTGAGAGACTGGCACATGATCTCGAGCAGGCGTTTGCAGGTTCTGCGTGCCGGTAAGTCCAGCAAGTTCGGCTGCAATCACTTCTAGTCGTGTGACCGAAAGTTCTACGGTTCTGCCGAGGTAAGCTGTGTGAAGTCTCCCGGCCTGGCGCCGGTAGGCATACCAGTACCAGCCTCCTGAACGCCGTTCCTTGCGTGCTGTGAAGCTAGTGGATGGATGGTCAAAGCGAAACGAGTGATGGTTTTCTAACCAGATGTACCAGGCAGCCGATCCAACCACAATAGTATCGATGGAGGGTACCTCCTCGATATGCTCGTGCAATGTGCTATTGCTAACGGTTGGGATGCGATGCGTCATGGCTCACAGCCCTTCCTGGTGCCTCACCAGTTACACAAATGTTACACAACAAGCATAAAGTCATCTGTATAGTATGTCAATAGTCAGTTTCTATGCTGACTGTTACAAAGTGAGTAAAGCTTGAGAAAAATGAGGCGCACAGCCCTGTCGTTTAGATGATAAAATACAATCAGTTATTCGCTTAAATCGCTTTTCATTTCATGTTAAGGAATACCTATGTATGACCTCGAAGCATTCTATGGACCGAATGCGGGTTATGTTCTTGAATTATATGAACGATATCGTCAAAACCCGGCCTCTGTTGACGTCGGCACTCGTGCCATTTTTGATACATGGCCTTCCGAGAGTCAATTGGTTGCGGTACAAGAAGTCACCGCGGAAATTGCGCCTGTTGAAGTTTTCAAAATCGTTGCTGCTTCTGACCTTGTGCATGCCATACGCTCACGAGGACACCTTGGTGCCCATCTTGATCCCCTCGGCAGTGAGCCATTAGGTGACCCCGCTCTTCTGACTGAAACACACAACATTAACGATGAAGATCTGGCACAACTTCCTCCGAACGTCGTCGGAGGACATTCTGCCGAAGGCACCAGGAATGCGCTTGAAGCTATTGCTAACTTGCGTGCTATGTATTCTGGAACCATAAGTTATGAATTCGATCAGGTGAAAAGCCCTCTTGAGCGTGGTTGGTTACGAGATGCTGTAGGTTTACAACTCTATCGTATGCCGTCGAATCCAGCATTCCAACGTAATCTATTGAAGCGCCTTACGCAGGTAGAGGTGTTTGAACGATATCTGCACCGGACGTATCCTGGTCAAAAACGCTTCTCAATTGAAGGAACAGATGTGTTGGTGCCGATGCTGGATGAGGTTATCAAGGCTGCAATTGACTGCGGAACCTGTGAAGTGATAATAGGTATGGCGCATCGTGGCCGTCTGAATGTGCTCGCACATGTGCTTGAGAAACCTTATGCTGCTATACTCAGTGAATTTGGACATATGAAACAAGAGGAAGGAGTTCCTCTCACAGACAGTTTTGGCTTTGGCTATACAGGTGATGTGAAATATCACCTGGGTGCTGAAACTATCCTTGAAGAAGGAGCTACTGTAGATCCCAAGATCACTCTTTCTCCCAATCCAAGTCACCTGGAGTTTGTTAACCCCGTTGTTGAGGGTATGACACGTGCCTCGCAGGAAACGAACGATCATAGAGGAAGCCTCCAACTGGATGTAGATCATACCTTGCCGATCCTGATTCACGGGGATGCAGCTTTCCCAGGAGAGGGCATCGTCGCCGAGACCTTAAACCTGTGGAATTTAAACGGTTACACGGTAGGCGGCACAATTCATATTATCGTAAATAATCAACTCGGCTTTACGACTGAACCGCAGGATTATCGCTCAACGTACTTTGCAAGCGACCTGGCGAAAGGCTTTGAAGTACCTATTATTCACGTGAATGCCGATGATCCTGAGGCCGCCCTGATGGCTGTACGCATAGCTCATGCCTACCGCGATCAGTTTCATAAGGACATACTGATCGACCTGGTAGGCTACCGCCGTTGGGGCCATAATGAAGGTGATGAACCAGCCTTCACTCAGCCGCAGATGTATGATATTATTCGTACTCATCCAACTGTCAGAGAACTCTATGCGCGATACTTGCAGGAGAAGGGCGTCATTTCTCAGGAAGAGATCGATACAATGCAGCAACAAGCTTTTCAGATCCTGGAGGATGCCAAAAGCGAGGTGGACGCCAGTTTGCAACCCTTTGAGCAAGATGAATCGAACGGACTAAATGGACATTATGATGAACCAGAACAACCTCCTGCAGTTTCTGCTCAAACATTAATCGAGTTCAATGCTGAACTGCTTTCCTGGCCGGAAGGCTTCTCCCCCAATCCTAAACTAGCACGATTATTACAACGCAGGGCAACCACCATGGGATCTGATGGAGGTATCGACTGGGGGCAGGCAGAGGCGCTTGCATTTGCATCGATACTTGCAGATGGCATTCCCATTCGATTGACTGGCCAGGATTCTGAACGAGGCACCTTTAGTCACCGTCATGCTGTACTACATGACCAGCACACCGGAGACATTTATATCCCGCTACAACATCTTTCCCAGTCGAAAGCATCATTTTCAATCTACAATAGTCCGTTGAGTGAAAGCTCTGTGCTAGGTTTCGAGTACGGCTACAGTGTGCATGCCCCAAATGCTCTTGTGTTATGGGAAGCACAGTATGGCGACTTCGCGAATGTTGCGCAACCTGTTATAGATCAGTTTATAGCTTCGGGACGCTCAAAGTGGAAGCAGCAATCATCCCTTGTTCTATTGCTTCCTCATGGTTACGAGGGGCAAGGCCCGGATCATTCAAGTGCGCGACTTGAGCGATACCTGGAACTTGCAGCACTGGACAACTGGCGGATAGCGAATTGCTCTACCTCTGCTCAGTACTTCCATTTATTACGAATGCAAGCATTTAACCTGTTAACGCTTCCACGACCACTTGTAGTGATGACGCCTAAAAGCCTGCTTCGTCATCCACTAGCAGCGGCTAGTTTACAGGAGCTGATCCAGGAAACCTTTCAACCTGTTCTTGATGACCGCATTGCGCTAAGCCATGCTGATGCAGTGCGGCGTATGGTACTTTGCACAGGAAAAATAGCTATCGATATGCTTGCCAACAAGCTCCATGCACAGGCGCAAGATGTAGCAATTGTGCGTGTTGAGATGCTCTATCCGTTTCCCGCAGAGGCTTTGAAAAAGGCTCTTGCCAATTATCCTGAAGCGAATGAAGTTGTTTGGGTACAGGAAGAGCCACTAAATATGGGAGCATGGAGTTATATATCTTCCCAACTTAGTATGTTGCTTGACCAGGGCATTGAGTTGAATGTGATCGCTCGACCTGCCCGCCCAAGTCCAGCTACAGGCTTTTCGGATCTCTTCCAATTCGAGCAAGAACAGATCATCGAAGGAGCATTACGCACAACAGTAAATCAATATGGAGGCAAACATGGAGGTTGAAATACGTGTACCGGCATTGGGAGAATCAATTGTCGATGCAGTCATTGCAAGATGGCTCAAAAGTGAGGGTGATGCAGTAAATCAAGGAGAAGCGCTTGTCGAGTTAGAAACAGATAAGGTCAATGTCGAGGTCAGTGCTGAGCGGAGTGGAGTGCTGCAAAAAATTCTCAAGCAAGCAGGAGATGAGGTTACAGTTGGCGATGTGCTGGGCATGATCGGTGAAAGTGCCGAAGTAGCTACTGGTGTCCGTCAAGAAACTGCTCTACCAGGAAAAACGCCCGAACAGCAATCATCCAATGGGCAACAGCAATTAGAATCTCCAGCGGTTGATGGACAGAGATCAGTCTCACCCCTGGCACGGCGCATCGCCGATGATAATAACGTCGACCTGTCACAGGTCACCAGCCACAGC